>Ga0190366_1000231_pt1 | contig 12642 bp, 11 predicted proteins | sample 487218910_MG_FD_169990 | JGI IMG/M metagenome (GOLD analysis project Ga0190366, IMG submission 169990) | Hydrothermal vent microbial mat bacterial communities from Southern Trench, Guaymas Basin, Mexico - 4872-18-9-10_MG | ecosystem: Environmental > Aquatic > Marine > Hydrothermal vents >...
TGCCAATTACATCTTTGATTTGGGATATAGGATTTCGGCAAGAGAGGATGAAATCAGAAAGAAGGTGGAGAGATTGATAAAAGAGAAGGAGAGAATAAAATCAAAGAAAAGCAGACTGCTTGAAGTTTATTCAGAGGGATTTTTGGCGGATAAGGAACTGCTCATAAGGAAAATGGAAAATTATGAGAGAGAGGAGAGGAAAATAGATGAGGAAATTGAGCGTTTGAATTCCGAAATGAGATCATTTAAGTCAAAGCAATTCATTTTGGATTTGGGGAAATTCTGCAAATTTGCAAAAGATAAAATCAACAGATTGAATTTTCAGGACAGGAAGAAGTTTTTGAGGTATCTGATAGAGGAGATAGTCCTTGACTCTGTGAAAGGAAAGGCTGTGATTATCGGGCATATACCGATTGGGTTAGTGTCTAAAACGGCTTACCATCGTGAGCAGTGTCCCAAATTTAAAATTGAAATCCATTTAAAATAGTTTAAAATTTCAAATATGCGTGATTTGAAAATTTTTCACTTCATTTTATTCCTGTTTCTTCTTCTTTGCGTGCTTTCTATTCTATCAGGTGAGAAAAGTTCTCCACAGATAAGCGATAGAAAGGCTGAGGTTAGCAAGGAAGTTGGAAAGAAGGATTTGAGAGTGGAAGAGAAAAAGAACAAAATCTCTCATCAAGGTGTTTCTTCAAATATTTCAAATTCAAAACATTCTGGGCAGAAGGGCAGGGTTGCTGAAAAGAAGGAGGAGCCGACATATTTAGTGACGAGAGTAATAGATGGAGATACAATAGTTTTGGAGAACGGCGAGAAAGTCAGGTATATAGGGATTGATACACCTGAGATTTCGCAGAATGAATGCTTTGCTTTGGAGGCTAAAAAGAAAAACGAGGAGCTTGTTTTGGGGAAGAGGGTGAGACTTGAGAAGGATGTATCCGAGAGAGACAAGTATGGAAGGCTTTTAAGGTATGTTTATGTTGGGAATATTTTTGTGAACGATTATCTCGTGAGAAACGGATATGCTTATGCTGTGACCTACCCGCCAGATGTTAAATATTCTGAGAGGTTCTTGCAAGCTCAGAGGGAGGCGAGAGAAAATAAAAGAGGCTTGTGGGCTTACTGCACTACGCAAACACAAACGCAGACATCCACACCTACGCCAACACGGTCTTCCACACCCACGAAAACACAAACGCAACCGTCCATAATATGTTCCTATAACGCTTACAACTGTTCAGACTTCAAAACGCAAGCTGAGGCTCAGAGAGTCTATGATTACTGCATGAAGAAAGTGGGCTATGATGTTCATCGCTTAGATAAAGATAAGGATGGGGTTGCTTGTGAATCTTTGCCATGATTAAAAAGATAAGTTTCAGTTGCTCTCGGCTTTTATCTCAGAGGAGTTTCCTTTTGGGGATAATAGGCAATATTGAAGTTGTTATTAAAGTTGTTTGATTGCTAAAATGATAGCATGAACGAGTCTAAAAGCACAAAAGGTGTATTCGTTTTATTAGTATCTAAGCAAGGCAACTCAATCAGCACTATTGCCTATGAATAAGAGAAATGAGAAATAAACAATCACATGATTATTAATGTCAGCAAAGACCCCGCTTTGCTACTTCCCAACAACCTTCAGAACTTTATAATTAAAGGGGGATTTAAATTATTTAACAAAAAATGAGAGGAGGCATAAGAGATGAAAAGGGGATGCAAAAAATGAAAGACATAATGTTTGAGGATAAACTCTGGAAGGCTGCGGATAAGTTAAGAAAAAAGGTAGAAGTTCACGAGTATAAATATGTTGTTTTAGGGTTGATATTTCTAAGGTATCTTTCCTATGCTTTTGAGGAAAGAAGGAGAGAAATATTAAATGAGGAGGCGAAAGAGTATCCAGAAGAATTCAAAAGGGAGGTTCTTGAGGATAAAGATCTTTACCTTGCTAATGGAACCTTATATGTTCCAGAAGAGGCGAGGTGGGACTACATAAAGAAAAATGCGAATCAGCAAAATATTGGAGAGATTTTGGACAGAGCAATAGAAATTCTTGAAAACGAATATCCAAAGCAGCTTAAGGATGTGATTCCAAAGATATACACAAAAATAAACCTTGACCATTACGATCTGGCTTACCTTATCAATCTTTTCTCATCCATTCAGTTCGGGTTAGACCATAAAGGAAAGGATATATTTGGCAGGATTTATGAATACTTCCTCGGGAAATTCACGGAAGCAGAGGGTAAAAAAGGAGGCGAGTTTTACACTCCGAGATGTCTCACAAAGCTAATTGTTGAGATTCTTGATGTTAAAAGTGGAAGAATTTTTGACCCTGCTTGCGGAAGCGGTGGATTTTTTGTTTCTGCTTTAGAAAAGCTTGAAAGAGAAGGGATAGACAAAGCGTCCCTTGCCATCTATGGGCAGGAGTCAAAGGAGTTTGTATGGAAGATGTGCAAGATGAACCTTGCAATAAGAAGAGCAGAGGGAGATATAAGGATAGGTGATTCATACCATGATGACAAATTCTTTGATTTAAGAGCCGATTATGTCGTTTCAAATCCTCCCTTTAATGATAGTGAATGGGGAGCTGATAGAGTAAAGCCAGAAGACCCGAGATTTAAATATGGCATTCCACCTGATAACAATGCTAACTTCGCATGGATTCAGCATTACATATATCATCTCGCACCGAATGGAAAGGCAGGATTTGTGATGGCAAACGGTGCTTTATCTGCTGGCGGTGTTGAAGGAGAAATTAGGAGAAAGATAATAGAAGATGATTTGGTTTATGGAATAATAGCGACTCCTCCTAAACTCTTCTATACAGTCTCGCTTCCAGCATCTCTATGGTTTTTAAGGAAATCAAAACCAGAGCATATGAAGGGCAAGGTCTTGTTTGTATATGCGAAAAACATGTTCAAACCTATTTCAAGGAGGCAGGTTGTTTTTACAGATGAGCATATAGCGAAGATAGTTGAGAAGTTCAGGATGTTTGAGAGGGGAGAGTCAGAAGAGAAGATAAACGAGGTTGGATTTGCAAAGGTAGCAACGATTGAGGAGATAGCAAAGAACGGCTATGTCCTTACACCGGGAAGATATGTCGGAATAAAACTTGAAGAAGATGAAACACCTTTTGAGGAAAAGATAAAGGTTTATTCTGAAGAACTTTCAAAACTTCTTGAAGAGGAAAAAGAACTTACGAAAAAGGTAAAAGAAGTTTTTAAGGCACTTGGATTTGAAAGTGTGAAGCCGAATGGTGATATAAAATATGGTAAATGATGATGAATTTAGAGTGACATTTTCGCATTGTTTAGAGGAATTAGATATTCCTAATATTGCTGTTTCTCTTCAAAGATGCGACTTTGAAAAAATACGGAAAGCGCATGATTCTATCCACGAATTCATACTGATACCAAAAAGTTTGATAACTTTTGATAAAGATTTTCAAGCAAAGTCGGCTTTTCTTATTTATCATAGCGAAATTTTTGATCAAGCACATAGATCTTTATTAGAAGCTCTGACAGGATATTACAACGCTGCTTACACATTATTGAGAAATACGCTGGAATTGATTTTAAAAGGTGCTTTTTGGGAGTGCATGGCTCATAAGAAATACAGGGATAGAGCGGAGATTATCAAGAAAACAGGAACAAAAATTGGAGACTCTAAGAAGACTATCATAGATTGGTTAAGTGATATAATTGGGCAAAAACCTTCAATAGAAGAGGAATTAGAAAAAATTTCTGCAGGGATTTATGATAAAATTTCGCCACTTTTTGAATATGAAACCCTTGAAAAGATAGTTCCAAAAGTAAAACCGATTGTTAAACAGCTTGCAAATTGGAAAATTTTTGATCCGATACAAGAAAGTCCCGAAGAATACATTTACCGCTTTTATAGAAAATTATCGGCAGATGTTCATGTGGTGCCGGATAAGACAAATATTGGGAGAAGACTTCTTGCTGATAAGGAATTGTTTAAAACCCAAGTTATACCAGATGAATTGAATAAGTATGCTGAAGATTTACATAGAGTGATGGATATTGGAATAGTTGTTGAGCTAAATATATTGGAAGATGTTTTAAATGAAAAGTCAAAGAAATGGCTTAGTGAACGATTAATTGTGATAACAAAGTTAGGATTAAATTATGCATCTACAAAAATTGTGGAGATAATAAATGCAAAAGGTGATAACCTATGAGTTTCAAATTCAAATGGGAAACTGAATTTAAGGAAACTGAAATCGGAAAGATACCGAAGGATTGGAAGGTAAAAGGATTAGAAAAAATTTTAGATTCTATAATAAAAGGGAAGCCACCTTTAAGAAAGTTGAAAGGTAAGGGACATCTACCTTATTTATCAGCGAAGTATTTAAGAGGAGAAGAGGAGGCTTTAGATTTTTACCCAGAAGAAGCAGGGTATGTTGTAGGCGAGGAGGACATTTTGATACTATGGGATGGAGCTAATGCGGGGGAGATATTTAGAGGGAAAAAGGGATTACTCCCATCCACGGTGTGTAAATTAATCTTCAAGAAAGATGTTAATAAAGATTTTATTTACTTGGTTTTAAAGAATCAGGAAAAAGAATTGAAGGATGCTAAAAAAGGAACTGACGATAGACATGTAGATAAAGAGTATTTTTTAACATTTCCTATTCCCTATCCATCACCCACCGAGCAATCCCGCATCGCCACAGTTTTATCTTGGTTTGATGATTTGATAGAGAACAAGAAAAGGCAGAACGAGATTTTAGAAAAGGTGGCGATGGCGATTTTCAAATCATGGTTCGTGGATTTTGAGCCTTTCAAGAATGAGGAGTTTGTTTATAACGAAGAGCTGGGAAAAGAAATACCGGAGGGATGGGAAGTTGATTTTGCTACAAAATTCATTGATTTCAATCCGCCAATCAGGTTAATAAAAGGAAAAGTGTATCCGTTCGTAGAAATGAAACAAGTTTCTACTAATTCTGCAGTTTGTGATTTTGATTATAAAGAATTTACAGGCTCCGGTGTTAGATATAGAGGCGGTGATACGTTAATGGCTAGAATAACTCCGTCTTTAGAACATGGGAAAACTGCTTATGTGTGGTTTATTTCCGAAGAAGAGTATGGTTTTGGAACAACTGAATTTTTCGTGTTACATCCAAAGGAGCCATATCTGAAAGAGTTTACATATCTACTTGCAAAAAGTGAAGACTTTAGAGATGTGGCTATCAATAGTATGACAGGAACATCTGGAAGACAAAGGGCAGATGTGAACGCTTTAAAGAACTTCCTTATTCCAATACCGCCACAACCAATCTTAGAAAAATTCCACTCCCTCGTAGAGCCACTATTCCAAAAAATAATTTTAAATCAGAAGCAAATTATGATTTTGAGGAAAATAAGAGATGCTTTACTACCAAAGCTTGTTTTTGGAAAATTAAGGGTGGAGGAGATTTAGAATGGAAGAAACAAAATTGATTAGGTATCTGTTAGAGAAAGAAGAGATAATACTTCCAACCATTTTATTAAAGCAAAAAGCAATTTTAGAATTGGAGCAAAATTTGAAAAAAGGAAGACCTTTATCTGTTGCTCAGTTTTTCAAGAAAGTTTATGACAACTTTGATGAGTATATTGATATTAAAGGAGTGGATAAACTATTTAAAATCATAAAAGAAATATCAGAAATGGGTAATTCTTATCACAAAACTTCAGAGGATGATAAAAAGATAATAGAATTTTTAGTCAAAGAGACAGAAATTGGATACACGCATATTTTAGAAATTGTAGGTCAGCGGTATTTTATTCTTCAGGTTGCAGGAGAATTGGAAAAATCCGCCAATAAGTTACCAGATGTCCTCGAAATTGCTTTATTTATGTGGTGCTTTGTTAATATTTACGAATTGCTTTTACATGAAATCGATAGAAGGCTCCTTGCTTACTTTAAAACTCAAAATTATGAAAGCAAAAATGTTAATAAATTCTTAAAAAGAGTAAAACGAGAAAAATATGGAGAACATGCAACAGCAGGGTTGATAAATAATATTTTTTGTGAAATTCTTAATATGAAAGAAGACAATAATTCTATATTTGGAAAGTCAAGGTTAATCAGAAACAAGATCTCTCATTCTAATATGTTTTACGATTCGGAGAAAAGAGAGATAATTCTATTAAACGGGAAAAAATATACTGTTAATGATTTTTTGAATGAATATTACAAGGTATTTGACTTTCTGTGTTCGTGGATAAATAAAGCTTTAGGCGAAGAGTTTAGCAAGGAAAGAATTATTTCTGATATGAAAAAATACTTTAAGGTTTTATCTTTCGCTTTCTTAAATATAGAGAGAAATGGATCATTAAGAAAAGCCTACGGTGCATATATTCTTAAATTGAAAAAAGAGGCAGGAATTAAAAATGCCAGCACAACTAACTGAAGATTACATGGTGGAGAAGGCAGCGATAAACTGGCTTAAAGAGCTTGGATACTCTTATATTCACGGCTCTGAATTAAGCCCTGAAAGGGAAGAGAGGGAATCTTACAGGCATGTTGTTTTGAAGAGAAGGTTTGTTCAGGCAATAAAGAGGATAAATCCTTGGCTTACGGATGAACTTGCAGAAGAGGTTTATAAAAAGATTGTAGAGCTTGAGCATCCAGATTTCGTTGTTAAGGGAAAGATATTCTACGATTTCTTAACGAATGGGGTTAAACTGACATTCAGAAAAGGGAAGGAAGAGAAAACGAAAATTGTAAGAGTTGTTGATTTTGAAAATCCTGAAAACAATGAATTTCTCGCAGCAAATCAGTTTACAGTTGAATATCAGTATGAAAAGGACATGCACAGAAGACCGGATTTAGTTATTTTCATAAACGGCTTGCCCTTAGCTGTGTTTGAGTTCAAAAGCTTTAATGCAAACGAGACAGCAAAAGATGCCTTCAACGACCACAAAACAAAGATGAAAGACATTCCTCAGCTGTATGCTTATACTCAGGTGCTTGTTGCAAGCGATGGATTTGAAACAAAGTATGGCTCGCCGACGAGTGATTGGGATAGGTTTTTTGTATGGGAAGGAATCTTCAGCGATAATGATGTTAAGGTTGAGGAAATAGAGGAAAGACACTTCAGATACTTCTTTAAAGGTGAAGAACTAACTTCCCTTGAGATTTTATTGAAAGGTTTGTTTAGAAAAAATCACTTTTTGGAATTCCTTGAAGATTTCATTCTTTACGAGAAATCTGGCGAAACTTATGAAAAGAAGATAGCGATATTTCACCAGTTTTACACTGTAAGAAAAGCGGTGGAGAAAACCAAAAGATGCGTTCTTGAAGGTAAAAAGCCTGAAGAAAGGAGGATTGGTGTTGTGTGGCACACTCAAGGAACGGGAAAATCCATTACGATGCTTTTCTACGCAAGAAAAGTTTTGAAGATAAGGGAATTTGAGAATCCTCTTTTGCTTTTCATAACGGATAGAAGAAATCTTGACGAGCAACTGTATAATCTTTTCTCCTTCATGCCCATTGTCAAGCGTGCTGAGAGCATAAAGGAATTGCAGGAATTGATAAAGACTCAGGCAGGTGGAATAATTTTCGCAACCATCCAGAAGTTTGGGAAGAAAAAAGAGGAAGAATACCCATTTCTTACCGATAGGAAGAATATAATTGTGGTGGCAGATGAAGCACACAGAAGCCAATATAGAGACCTTGCAAGAAATCTGAGAAGAGCGATTCCGAATGCATCTTTTATGGGCTTCACTGCAACACCCATTGAGCTTCAGGATAGAGACACATATCTTGTCTTCGGAGAGCCGATAAGTGTTTACTCAATGGATAAGGCAAGGAGGCATAGAGTAGTTGTTCCGATCTATTACGAGCCGAGACTTCCAGAACTGCACCTCACAAATGAATTTATTGATGAAGAATTTGAAGAAATCTCAGAATTCATGTCGCCTGAAGAAAGGGAAGCATTAAAAAAGAGGCTTGCAAGGCTTGAAAGATTGATCCTAAATCCAGAAAGACTGAGCAAAATAGCAAAGGATATAGTTGAGCATTTTAACAAGAGATGTCAAGAAATAGAGGGAAAAGCAATGGTTGTTACAATTTCAAGGAAGGTTGCAGTAAAGCTTTATGAAGAGATAACAAAACAGCCGAATGCCCCTTCTGTTGCTGTTGTGATTTCTGGAAGTAAGAGTAAAGATCCTGAAGAATTTTGGCAGCATTTGAGAAATAAGAAGGAGCTTGAGGAACTTCTTAACAATTTCAAGAATCCAGAAAGAGATCCAAAGATGGTTATAGTTGTTGATATGCTTTTAACGGGATTTGATGTTCCCTGCTTGCATACAATGTATTTTGATAAGCCGATGAAGGATCACTCATTAGTTCAGGCGATAGCAAGGGTAAATAGGGTATTTAAAGATAAGCCCGGTGGCTTAATTGTTGACTACATAGGAATTGCAGATGACCTGAGAAAATCATTAAGCAGATACACGATTGAAACAATAAGAGAAGTATTAACAGACATTAATGAGGTTCTTTCACTTCTGAAAGAGAAATATGACATCGTATCGTCCCTTTTCAGCGGATTAGACTACAAGGAATGGAGGAAACTTCCTCCAGAAAAACTTTCTAAATTAACGGCGGAAGCATACAACAGGATAGCAGCTGAAGAGAAGAAAAAGATGTTTGTGAAAAACTTTGTTGCACTCAAAAAGCTCTATCTGCTTGCGAGTCCGCATCCGGAGACGATTGCAATAAAGGATGATATAAGGTTCTTTGAGATGATTAAAAAGATGGTTGTAAAATACTCAACGACAAGAATAAAGGAAATTTCGAGAGATTTGGAATACGAGATAAATCAACTCATTTCAAGGAGCATATCCGCAGAAAAGCCTATTGATGTTCTTGAGTTGCTTAAAAAGGAAAAGCCAGAGATTTCTATATTGGATGAGAATTTCCTTACACAGTTCAGAGAGATGAAATACAAGAATTACGCTGCGGATTTGCTTTTAAAAATAATTAATGATGAGCTTAGAGTAAGAATGAAGAAAAATCCGTTCAGATACAGATCTCTTTATGAGATGCTCAAAAAATTGATTGAGAGATATAATGTCAGGCTTATAACAGCTGCTGATGTGATAGAAGAGCTTATAGAAATTGCTAAAAAGATAAAGAAGAAGCAGGAGGAAGGAGAAGAACTTGATTTGACCGAGGAGGAACTTGCTTTTTATGATTTGCTCTCTTCAAAAGAGAGGGTTTTTGAAAATTATGAGGAGATAAAAGCTGTTGCCAAAGAAATTGTTAAAGAACTCGGCTATTATGTGAAATTAGTGGACTGGAACAAAAAGGACTACTTAGAGGCAAAAATAAAAAAGGCTTTGAAAAAAATATTAATTAATACAATAGATGCAAGAGTTAGTTATGAAAAAATTGATGAAATAGCCTCTGAAATACTTACACATGCTGAGGAAGTTTATGCATAACTCGCTTTTTTGATTTTTTAACTTTCTGACGTGCGGTCCGACAGTCCTTCCTCTTTTTTATTTTTGTTAACTTTATCACTTTATATAAGCTTTTGTTTCCTTGCCCATCTCATCACTTCATCGTAAAAGTAACAAACCTTCTCGTAAACATCTTTTGCATCCTCATATTTGACAACAACAGGCGTATATTTCAGTGAATATCGTTCCAAAATAGCGGGAGGAATCGCATAAACTTTTCTATCAAACAAGTCAGGATGTTCCAGATAGAATCTACCTGCGAAATGAGAGAAGTTTGTTGCATGCCTTCCCCTTATTCTTTCGCCGTAAAAACTGAAAATCGCAAGAATTCCGAGATCGCAGACATCAACCGCATCTGATATGACAGAAGTCCATCTTTTCTTCAGGAAATTATCATCCAACGATTCCTTTGCTTCCTCAAGCTTTTTAATATATATCTTTGCATGCTCTTTACTATTTGGGTTTCCTTTCGCAGCGTAGTTCCCGTATAATGTTATTCCTTTTTTATTTATTTCACGAATAATTTCAGGACTTGCCTCCTTCTCGCATAACACTTGCACATGTGGAAGACCATCCGCATACCATTTCTTACTTATGCAATAATCAACAATCCAATCTATTACTTCGCTTTTGTTCAAATCTCCTACTAAAAACAAATCAATGTCGTTCGGCTCAGGCTTTCCTTCCACAAAACTCCCGAAAAGAACGATAGATTCCACCGGGAATCTCTTCGCCAAATCATCCGCCAATTCCTTAATCCTTTTCAATATCTCCTCGTTCATCTCTCTCACTACTTATTTGTTTCTTATAATCATATGACTGCCCCGCCCTCACAAGCCTCAAAATTCATCCACATACCTCGTGAGCATATCGCTGAATCCTTCTATGTGTTCATTCTTTCGTAGGTGCGTTCTCCGCAGAAAATCCATCTCTAAATTAGAGGCTTTTCCTCCGTTTTCTCCTTGCCTCCTCTTTGTTGATAAGAATAAAAAGGGAGGGATTTTTCCATTGTCTTCCATTTCAAATTTCAAGCCCTCATTTTCTTTCATTTCCTTCTATCTCCGCTCTATTTCCTTATTCGGTCAGGAAGCGTTCTTTGAGAACATCTCGGCAAATCGCTCAGCCACTTTTGAATACCATTCATCAGCCTGTTTTGCTTTTGCGAGATAATGCATCGCCCCAACTGTGATTGAAGACCTTCCCTGTATGAAGTCCGCCACTGATTCCGGGACACCATTCAATATCAGGAAATTATAATTCCACTTCCTCAGGTATTTCGCAGGCAATCCCCTTTTTCGGAAGTATCTCAACACTGCATCACAACTTAAATCTAATCTCCTCAACTCGGTGGCAAACCTCTCGGGCATGTAAGCGTAGAATGCTTTCTTCGTCCTCCTTTCCAAACTCAAAGGATACTTCGCTATTTTTTCACCGATTATCACCTTCTCTTTGTTGAAGTTGTTGAGTAAATACACAGCCTCTATCGCCCTTATTCCAGAGAAAGCGAGAAGTTTGAATACCAATTGATACCTCTCATCTTCTATTCTCCTGAATACCTCTATCACTTTTTCATCTTCTGGAACATAATCATCTGATTTTGTTCTCGGAATTTTCACAACTTTCCTGTATTTTGCCAAACTTTCTTCACTCATCAAATTAAAAGCCTCATGGAAGTTCAATAATGCTCTAATTCCGAGACATAAATGCCTTTTCCCTTTCTCTGCTGATTTCAAAATTTCAAGTATTTCCATCTGATTTCTTATTTTATGCCTGAAGTATTTATCCAGATAATATATTACACTCCTTGTATATTTCTCGGAATAATTTTCTTTCATCCATTTTATGAAATTTTCTCTCATTTTACCGTATTCTATTGGCTCAATTTTGCCTTCTAAGCCGGGGATCGCGGGTTCAAGTCCCGCCGGGTCCGCTCGCTCTCAAGCGATGACCTTGCTGACAATTGACATGCCAAGTAACCGAAAATTTTTTTAAGATAAAATATGGATATTGGGAAGGTCAGCGGTGGAATGTATGCGTTGACGGTAGATGAGCTTTTTGCGTCATTCCGTAGAGGTCTCCGGAACGGAAATTGGAGGAAGCTGAAAGCGAGTGAGAGGGCATTATTCAAGGCGGCGCTTTGTTATCTGAGGCGAGGCGGAAGGATTGTGAGCGTGTCTGTTTTGGAAAAGCTCCGCTTCCTCATAGCGAAATTGAATGAGACGATAAGGATGAGAATATTTAGAAAGGGATTCGAGAGAGCGATTGAAATTTTGAACGCATGCGAAAATGCATGGTATCCTTATTTAAAGAAATGGCTAAAAGAACCTGATTATATATTCTGGCTCGGAACAATATGAGAAGAAAATTGTACTCATGTGCCAAAAATCTGAGTAAGATAAGGAGACCGTTGGATATGCTGGGAGTGAGAAGCATCCAGAATGAGTGTATATGCAATGCAGATATAACTCCAAATTGGAATGATATATGCAATGCGTATATGAACGAGATAAACAAAATTTCTCCACTAACGCTCCGAAACTTCACTTATCTTGTGGATATGCTGTTCGCTGCGCTCACCCAAATTGCTTCGCAACTTCGCATATCCACTGTGCCGTTAGCAGAAATTCGGGGCTCGCCTCTGAAAAGAATATTAGTCATAGGTTTATTTATAGTCATACTTTTGTCTAGTGTTTGGTTTGTTTTTGGTTTACCCCCAACAAAAGCAACAGTTGAAAAATTTTTAAAAGAAAATAGTTGTAATCCATCATCTATCGAAACTGACTATAGTAGTGAATATTATTGTGCCGCATATTTGAGGAGACATACAACCTTATTATGCGGACAAATTATTAAAGTCCCAGAATTTACATTTTTATTTGTTTTCACGCCATTTCACTATTTTAATTACATAGATCCAACTACTTTTGATAGTCATGTATATGTTTTTGTTGTTACAAGAGATAACGGAACCTTAGTATATAATCCTGTTAATGGTGAATATGTTGGTCGTTTTGAAGATTTACTTCAAAATATGGGAAACATTTCGTATAATTAAATTGTCGGCTCGCCCTGAACTCTTCGGAAGCCTTCGGCTTCCTTGCCCTCGCTACGCTCGGGTCTGCTAACAGGAGGATATGTGGCTCCGCCTTCGCTCCGCCCAAATTTGCTTCCG
>Ga0190366_1000239_pt1 | contig 12513 bp, 7 predicted proteins | sample 487218910_MG_FD_169990 | JGI IMG/M metagenome (GOLD analysis project Ga0190366, IMG submission 169990) | Hydrothermal vent microbial mat bacterial communities from Southern Trench, Guaymas Basin, Mexico - 4872-18-9-10_MG | ecosystem: Environmental > Aquatic > Marine > Hydrothermal vents >...
AAATTGCGAGAAATGAGGCGATGCGCTGGAAAAAACTTGATGCTTTTCAGTTGTTTTGCGACATACAAAATCGCTGGGAATCGCTGATGAAATGGGCAAATAAGGGAGAAATACGCTCAACTATGCAAGAAATTCTGAGTGAGATATAAGAGATGAGGAGAACCAAATACTTATTAGATTGTATAACTTTTCCCATCTTAAGCAGATGCGAAAAGGAGCAAAATAATCTCATTACCTTCTACGTTTGAGTATATATGCTACTGCTAACAGCCCAATGATTGCAACCATCGCTTCAAATCCAGGAATCCATTTATGTTTAGGTGAAGGTGTTGGTGTAGGTGTTGGTGTAGGTGTTGCTACTGGAGTAGGAGTGGGTGAAGGCGTTGCCAGTGGTGGTACCGTGGGAGTAGGTGTAAGTGATGGAGTTGGTGTAAGTGACGGGGTTGGTGTTAGCGGTCTTATTGCAAGGCATGCTGGGCATTCCGGATTTGGATCACACGGATCATTCGGGTCAGTTCCCGCAAGCATTTCGTCTATGTCGCTGATGCCATCATTATCTGAATCCCTTGGAGATGCAGCACCGCCAGGACGGTAGACTGCTCTCTCTTTCACTGTTATTGTTTTATTTGCCTCATTATTTGTCTCGTCAGATTCTACTATTGCATTTCCCGAATCTGCGATCACTCTAATGATGTGATTCCCAGCTACTGATGTCCAAGTTATTGATGCAGAGGAAGTAGAATTTGCATTCACCGAAATTGTATCATTTCCAATTAAAGAAGTTCCATCAAAGAATGAAACTGTGAAGTTGTTTGCGTCTGCTCCACCTATGTTGTGGATAATTGCTGTTATACTAACGGAATCGCCTTCTGTTGGGCTTGCTGGATAGAAGGATATATTGAGAGGACTGACTGTTAAATCAGGTATTGCTCCAAATACTACTACAAGATTTCCTACAGACATCGTGAATGCCACAGTATCAGCAGTCGTAGTAGCATCTAATTCTATCCATTGATTTGGTGGCTCAGATGTTGGATCTATTTTGTAAACTATGATCATATTCGCATTTGGAATATTTGTAAATCGCAGTGTGAAGTTTCCTGCTCCTGTTGAGTTTATTATGTATGCGTATATAGGAATAATCCCCTCTGGTTTGAAAGTTATATTGATCTCAGAAAGATTTATACTGAATACACTAACATTTGTAACTGTCAGATCTGCTGATACTAATTCAACATTTGGTAAGTCAGTCTCAAGTATTAAGGGTCCGAAATGAACTGCAATATCTCCCGTTGCGTAATCTAATCCATCACTCGCATTGAACTGGAACGTGTGAGTGCCAACACCTAACTCAGCTCCAGTTACAATGTATTCATAAATTTCACCATTTGTGTAGTTGCCATCTTGCCCTGCTCTGACATTCATTGCGTATGGGGTTCCATCAATAATAACACTTATGGAGCTTGGCGCATGATTATCGGCATCCGTATAGATTACTGAATAAGTAAAAGTAGTTGAAAGATTTCCAGTTACTGGATTTACCGTCCCAGAAGATAAGACTGGTGGGTTATTTACCAAACACTCAAAGGTATCACTGTCCGTTTGTTAGGGTCGGCAAGTGAATAGATATTCACTGTCATAACAGCACCTGTAGTAGCATTCGCCGGTATATGCACATCCAATGTTAAGAGATAGCTCGTTTTGCTTGCAAGTAATGGCGTTAAATACGGCAAAGCCTGGGGAACGCCATTATCTTTCAATTCAACTGTCCATCCGGGAGGAACTCCTGTAATTGAATTAACTACAATTAACTACAATTACATCATCTAATGACATTGTTTGTTAAATTTATATTATAAGTTAAGATACCTCCAAGTGACCCTGTTTGTGAATCAGGTATCACATTTACTATTACATCATTCCTCGGCGGTGCTACCTGAGCGGATACTACTCCTACCAATACTAACGCTGTAACTATACTCAAGCACGCCAACAATATTATGCTCTTATTTTTCCCTATCATTTTTATCACCTCCTAGGGATACGTTATAGTGCACTCTTGATTTGCTTTTGCGAAGTAACCTATACCTGGCTTTAACATTGTGGTATTAGAAATTACAGTTGCATTCCATGCTCCATGCACCGTATCCCATGAGTAAAATATACCACCAATATATCTGTTGTGAACTGCATCCACGAGATTATACGAGTCCGCACCAACAGTTACGATTATATCTGTTGCAGACACATTTGTTCTTGAAGGAATTCCTATCATGTTCCAACCAGGTGTTAAATTCACTTGTACTCCACTGACCTCTATACCACTTGGCGTCCATGTTCCGTCACTTACAATAGCTATCCAGTATGCTCTTCCAAGCTCTAATTCCATGTCACCATAAATGGCATCGTATGCTCCTTTGCTGGCATTCCATAAGTAGGCTATGCCACCAGCGTTCGGAATTGTTGCCAATACTGAGGAGGCTGATAGGTTGTCAGGTCTTAATGGTAATGAAATCATGTTCCAGCCAGCGTACAATGGGATTACCACTATTGATGCTCTTGCTTTTATATCCACAAATTCCCGAAGAGCGCATACAGATATGTTCTCATAATAGGTTTCAATATCAATGAAATATACTCCTTCTTCCACATTTGGACAAAATGTGAGGTTGTATTGTCTTGTAGACTTGGGCGGAACTGAAACACTGTATCTTTCTTCTAGCGCTTTTGTTCCATTTAAATAATAAAGAGTTAAATTTGCGTAACTGTTAAAGCTTTCATTTCCAAAGTTCTCAATGATCAATGTTGCATTATTCATCATATCAGTGTATATTGTCCCATTTATGCCTCCATATGCAAGTATAGGAATCTTTGCCTTTATGTAGCCCTTGCTCGTGCTAAAGTTAACTGTTTCATTAAACTGAGCAAAGTAAAACGCAGCTATTGCTTCAGGTATTTCCACTTTCTCCCCAGGATTTGCTATTGGCAATACAGTGTAGTTCAAATATACATACTCATGAGGCTGGATTATTCTGTTCCAAATAATAGTATCATTAATTATTTCACCACTATTGTATTTTAGGACAGTTACATTGCCTATCTTCTGGGATATCCTTACCTGAGCCGGACTCGGGAATGGATTATGAACCTGTATATGAATGGTGTAATTAAATCCTTTCGTAGGAGAGGAGAAAGCCATTGTTATTGGATTGTGGATGGTCATTAAACCATCTTCATCTGATTTTTCAAGTGTTCTTATTCCAGCACTTGGACAATCTTCTACATGCTTTGGAGAAAATGTTACCGTCCTAGTATCTAATCCATAAATTCCTGGTAACTTACCTTCATCTGGAGCACACGGATTACGTGCGTAGAGTATGAAAGTTACATTCGTCTCATCTTCCACGAGATGGATATCCGTTTTGTTGTTGTTCTCAGTATTATGCCAATACACCTTAACTGTTCGTTCTTCACCTGGAGGGATAATTATCCCATGCAAGTAATCTTTTGTCGTCGGCATTGGTTGCAAGTATGGAAAGCCATCTTTATCTATAAATAGCGCAACTACACTAAACTCTGCTTCTTCTTCACCAGTATTTCTTATCTTAACATTAAAGAATCCTTTATCTTCACACCACCAAATCCAAGGTACTACCCAATGACCTTTACTTATTTGTTCTATATCTATAATTTCACCTCTTGGCGTAGAAGGCTCGTCAAGTTCTTCAACTTGACGTATACCATAAATTGTGGTATTCCTCACATCATCTGGAATTTGAAGAAGACTCCATGCCAAAACTGTCGCTGACGCAAGCGATCTCTCATCGTCTTTTAGTTCTTTCCAATTATTATATACATTATATCCTGTTTCAAGAACAGCAACACCTATTTCAAGAATATACGCAGGACCGTCAAAGAATAATGTAGCAACCTTTATTCCTGTACGAAATCCTATACTCATGAGCAATCTCGATAGCCAATCCCTTTCTTCTTCTACATTCTTATTATATATAGTATATACAGCATTAACTTGCTGGTCTGAGAGTATTTTTTGATACTCATTTCCCCGTAACCTTCCATCAATATCCCTAATGAATTTCTCTTGAACTTCTAAACTCATATCTGAAGGTATTAAAGTGGTAGAAATAGCGTTATCTATTGCATCTTTATGCACATTTACTTTAGACTCCATAGCTTCACGATAGATATCAAATGATAAATTATAATTAATAAAATTAATAATTTCACCTGCGATTTTTTCAGGCACCTCCGTTGTAACTGTCATTATCCCTTCATCCTTGAAATATTCAGCAAGCCAAGCTGCAACTGTTGAAGGACTAGCATACTCCTTCAAATATTTTATTGCATGCGTTTCCTCAGGTAGTTTGTAAACACCTATAACTGCACTAACAATACCAATAGCTGCATCACTATAAAGTTTTAATCTATCATAATTCACTTCCCCAGCAAAGTGGTTACCTGCCTCTGCACACTTATCCATATTTTTAGTTAAGTCATCAAGTATGGATTTGGATTCAGCTGCAAAATTATTTATGTTTTCTTCCAATGTTGCAGTATCTGAGGTAGCGTTAAAGTATCCCACCACACAGTAAGTTGGAGGAAGATAGAAAGGAGCTGAAGCGTTAAGGGTAATAACATAAGTTCCAGGGGTATAGGGGATACAGTAACCAGAATATTTTCCTGGCTCCTCAGTAGGAATTAAATTAATATTATAGGAGGTACCATCTGGAGTGCTAATTGTAGCTATAACATTGGCATCTTCGACATGTTCGCCATTACAACTAACATAGGCTATGAGGTTTACCGTTGAATATCTTTTATATTCCCCTCCTATTTGGGGGGATTCTAATGAAATATCTAAACAACCTTTCATCACGCTTAACTTCTCTTCATCATAACCTCCGATGTATTCAACAGAATCATTTAAAATCGGGATTGAGCCATAAACATCAATTATATATCTCCCACCAGTGCGTAAATAATACGTAGTCTCATAAATTCCATCACCAACTTTTTCAAGAGATAATTTATTCTGGGTAAGATTTGGGAGAATTACAATTGAGCTTACATCTGCTACATTGCAAGCGGTTCCATTTGGATAGGATACATTGACTCTTAGTGTTACAGTTTCTCCTTTGAATATTGGAGTTGTATCAATGATAGTCAAATTTACTTGTAGCGCTCCGGCGGAATAGCCAGTGCAATTGAAAGTTAAATTCCCCTCACCATAATTAACACCTTTTTCAGCGGTTACATGTATGGTATAGTTTCCAGGAATTAATTCAGGAATATTTATTTTAGCTGAATAAATACCATCATCCATCTTCTCATCTGCATGGGTGGCTTTCCCATAATCGTATAATTTAAATGTAGTATAGGTTATACCATCCCTACATATTCTCCCGGTTACATCGTAATTTAGCAAAGCTAGACCTTCTCTGGTTATATCAGCGTGAACTCCAACTTCGGAACCAATAGTATATTTAAGCTCATCTCTGCGATCAATTTGACCATTAACAGATGTGTAAACATTCACAGATATTGACGGAGTGGTGAAGTTTGTTTCAGACCAGTTACCCCAACTTGTTCCGTCGTATGCTCTTACACGTGCATAATAGGTACCACCAGCAATTAGCGGTTTACCTTCATATACAACCGATGTACTTGTACCAACTCCTATTGGAGGATCCCACATATTGATACCGCTTCCTCCAGGGCCAGTCCAGACTTCAACCTCATATTTAACCTGTGGATCCCCGTTTGCGTCATGATATGTCCATGAAATTACGGGCGTAGTTGTTAAGTTTGAAACTATCACAGGATATGTTGTTGGAGGTATATTAGGCATTACAGTGATATTGTCTGAACTAGTTGTAATACAATTGCAGGCATTAACTGTTATTACAGTAGTATTTGCTACCTTAGGTATCCAAGTGTTGGCATACACACCATCATCTGCTTGCCCATCATTATGTAGTCCATTATCAACAAGCACTATTTCCTCATCGCTGTTGTTGAAAGTTGCTATTACCCTACAAAGCTTTTCTCTGTCTCCATCTCCTAAAACTTCTGCTTTGATTAATATAGGTTCAGATAGCCCAAATTTGCTTCCCTCTTCTGGCGAGAGGATATTTACGGTAATACTGTCCGAAGGCTTATGAATATAAGGCACACTCCATGCAATCTCCTTTGCTTGCTCCTCGCTCTCAGCGCAAATATGCAATTTAAGCTCATCTAAGCACATCACGACCCGCACATCCGAAAGAGGCGTATAATAAGAGCCAGGCATATCTGTATCCAATGTATACTTATTCTCAGCGATTCCAGCAGTGGCATAATGGAAGTATGAAGAATTTATATCAAACTGATAATATCCTTTTGGGAAAGTATTGCTCAGCGTTCCAACAAGATTATCATTAATTCTTATCCAAACATTATATGGTCTTGTTTGACCACCTCTTGCATCTAATTCCATACCTATATATGCATAAACAACATTTTCCTTCCCAAACCCAGGTGGCAAATTAAATGTATCTTCGACATGACGGCAATTAATGCACCACGCACCTTTTAAATCGAAGTATAAAATAGGATGATCTAAGGTCACTTCGTACATTTCTTTCCCTTCTCCGCAGGAATAATCCACAAATAGCTCTTTTGATTGATTAGCAGCAGTAGCAACTATAGTGCCATGTATATATTGAATATCTTCCGACCATATCGGACTTACTACTATATCTATAGATTCTCCTGTTCCAAGGGAGCAATGTGTAAGAGATGGTTGAATTATCACTTTTCCCTTCAGCTTCTCATCTGGAGTTATTGTTAAATCTGTAAGTGGATCCCCATAATTAGTAATTCTTATTGTCTTTGACAAGGTTATTGGGTCAGTGCTGACCTCTGTAATATTAAAATCTATATGAGGATGCCTGACATTCACACAAACGAGTGCATAATCTGTAATGTTCTCAGCGCCAAGATTTGTCAGATTAACCATAAATATGTAATTTTCTAGCATCGCATCCTGCGCATGTATCACGAGCTCTATCTCTCTTGTCTCACCCGGAGCAAGACTAATTATCCTATCCGCAGAACCATTGCCTATAAAACCAAAGTACAAATCTTCATACGGATTGAACGCTCTTACAAGCAAGTCATGTGCCTCTGAATCGGTATTTTTAACAGAAACAAAGCAATGCTGATTATAATCTCTCTCTATGTTAAATTCATAAATATCCTGTGTGAATACAATTCCGTTGTCAATGTAGAAAGTTCTATTTTCGCTGATGCTACAACCAAATGCGCTACAACTTTTTATATACCATGTGTAATTCATATTTCTCGTGAGGTTTTCCACTGTTACAGAATGCTCAAGACCACTTTCACCAATCACTTGAGTGAAATCATCTTCTGTCTCCGGTTTTATATACAACTCGGTTGTGCTGTTTACGGAAGTCTTCCAGGAAAATATTATATCATTTGAACTCATTACAACATTATCTGGCGGTGATAATTCATATATTATCGGTTCTAATACCACATTTAGCACAGCAGATACAGATTTTGAATCAGCAAATACATTAAACAGATATTCACCGACGCTACTGAGGCTTTCTGGAACCGTAATATTCAACATAACCTCCTCTTCCTCACCAGCATTCAGGATTAACGATTCCTTACTTAATGTATACCATGTTTCGTTAAGCCCACTCAAACTTAAATCAAGAGAAACAGGAATATCACTTGGGTTTTTTACTGTTATTTTATATATTGCGTTCCCACCAATACTCGTTGTTACATTTTTCGGTGATATTGATAAATTAAACTCTCTGACACTAAAAGTAGTCTTTTTTGTGTCAAGCAAATTCATTTCAGCATCATATACTGCTGCATTTATTGTGTAAACCCCTGTTAAAGCATCTACCGGCAAATTATAGGCAAAACTTCGGCTAATGATCTGGTCTGGACTTATTGTTATGTAAGAAACATTTTCAAATACCACTTCCCCTGCTGGGTTTGTTATATTTATAATAAATTGACCATCAACAAGGGGAGTATCACCACCATTTCCAATATCTGCAAAAATATTTACAGTTTGATTTGGCAGGTAATTATCAAATTCTGTGAACAAGTTGATAATTTCTATCTCAGGAGCACCAATTATTGGACCACTAATACCATAATAAACAATAACGTTTTTCGTTTCACCTGGCGCTAATGTTCCAAGATCCCAATACATGCCAACTGCTGTATCCGACGTAATGTCTCGTCCTTCAGTGATTGTATAATCAAATGGCTCATCATAAATATCCCACCAATACGCAAATTGCACTTTATATGGCTTATTACCAGGAACAAATGTGCAGTTTGACGTGAGTGTTGGATTGGCAAGACTGTCCGTAGCCAACCAAGAATTAAAAACAGGGTTTATGAACTCCTGTTCAGTTGTAATATCTCCCACGCCTGGAACCCTGAATGGAGCACCATCATTATAGGCAAGCATTGTATCAAACAGAAGTCGTATCTTGATATTGTGATTTGCATAATCGTTGTTTATCACAGTTAAACAATACTTTGTTGTGTTTGGCATTAATGTCAAATTCTGTGAAACATTCACATTTAGGGGTAGAGTCCATTTAGTCACGATGCTATCTCCAATTATAGTTGGCGCTTGTGTCACATACAAATCCATGGTAGAATCCTGATAGTAATCGATGCCATCTATTCGAATTGTTATATACGATGACCATGCATCGGGATAGCCATAAAGCAACTTCTTCCCCTCAGCAGTTGCTTCTGTGTATCTACCTATCCCGCTGACATCTTCGACTGCAATGCTTATATTGTAATCCGTTCTTGTCAAAACTAAATCAGGACTCGAAATGTGTATCCCTTCCTTTATCTTTAACGATTTTGCGTTACTCTGTGAAGTTGACTGTGTTAGATTTACCCCATCAGAAGAAATGTTTGAATTCTCCGATGCAAAAACCGAAACTGGAAACACGCTCATCAAAAGCATACCAATAACAAAACAACCAAATATTTTCCTCACATATTCATATTGGCTATCAATTTTTTCTAACATCCCGCCTCCACCCTCCACTCATCCCATCCCTCAACCAACAACATCGCTTTGCTTTCATCCCAAGAATTCCTCAAAATCTCCAGGACCCCTTTACCTTCGCCAGAAAATTCTTCCGTTACCCTTCCCGCATCTGTCATCGCATACACCTCCTCCAGAGAAGGGTTTGTCTTTGGCGTGCCGATGATGGTAAGGTCATCTCCCCTTCTAAAATTTTCTATTTTTTGCAAATCTATAATCTTTATATATAATGAGTCATTTTCATCTCTTCTGCTGTCTGCCTTTCGATCTCGGTTGCATTACTATCAGACAGATTAAAATCACAACCCCTCAGATGATTAAGATTTTTCAATTTCCTCCTTTTTAATTTATCGACCTTTAAGGCTTCGGAGCGGAATGTATCAGGATTAAGCGAAGTCCCGAAGGGATTTGGGTGAGCGAGGGGTTTAGAGCGAAGCATGCCAAGCGAACCGCTTAATCTCCTTTTGCGTGGAGCCGAGCACAATTAAGGGTCGGGGTATTGGAGGGTTTTATTATTTTAGGGGATTTATATTCTGCGATGCGAAATTTGGGCATCCGTCGCAACACCAATTTCCAGAATTATTGAAAATTAGTTTGTAACGCCAAACGAAATATTTAAATTTCTCTTTTCCATACTAAGATTATGCAAGAAAAACATAAATTGAGCATTCTCTTCCTTCCCAAACTGCTTCCGAGAGCGAGCATTGTAGGCGGACCCATACTAATCTACCACAGAATAAAGAATTTGCATGCGAAAGGGCATAAAATAACGCTAATTGCACCAGCTTACACTGAAGAAGACAGAAAAGACCGAAGTCTTGAGCCTTTTTGTGAGGAAGTTATAAAGATTGAGTCTGCGAGGGAGCGAACCTCAGAAGAAGTGGAAGCACTTCACGAGAAATTACAGAGACCCCGCTCCTTTTTCACAGGAGACGGTGCTTATGATGAGAAAATTGAGCATGCTTTTCGTGAAATTTTGAAGAGAAAGCATTTTGATGCAATTATTGCTGAATATTCAATGATGGGGCAGTATATAGAGGCAAATGCGAAAGCTATTCCTGCGGAAACGCTTAAAGTTATATCTGTTCATGAATGCTACACGAAGGCTCTTGAATTAAGAAGGAAGAAAGGTGAGGAAATTAGCGAGGAAATAATAGAAGAAATGCGAAATTACGAGTTCAAAATGTATTCTGTTGCGGATTTAATTCTGACTTTAACGCCTGAAGATGCAGAAATCCTGGTGGGTTACGAGCCTTCCCTGCGTGAGCGGATTAGGGTTGTGCCTCACGGCGTGGACACATCGTTTTACACGCCTCCGAAGGTGAAAACATGGGAAAGAAACACAAAAAATATACTTTTTGTGGGCAATTTTCAGCATTATCCGAATGTAGATGCGGTGAAAAATTTCATAAATCACTGCTGGACCGAAATTTCACAGGCAGTTCCAGATGCAAAATTCTACGCAATCGGCTTTAATCCGCCTGAAGAGCTGCTGAGGTTGCGCAACAAGCGAGTTTTCGTTCAGCATGGAGGGAGCAACGAGAATGTCCGCAGATTTTACTGGAACAGTGATGTTTTTGTCGCTCCTATTGAGCTCGGAACGGGATTTAGAGGGAAAATATTGGAAGCAATGGCATGTGCATTGCCTGTTGTTGCCACTACTCTCGCAACTTTCGGTATAAATCCCACGCATGGAAAAAATATATTTGTCGCAGATGACTATGAAACCTTCTCTAAATATGTGATTATGCTTTTAAAGGATGCGAATCTTCGGCGTAAGATTGGCGAGAACGCATTGGCGTTGGCGAGGCGGTTTGACCACAAGTGTGCGGCGGAGAAGCTGGAGCGTGTGCTGAAAGAGGGGTTTAGTCCAAGTAGGCTTTGACCCACCCGGACCTTCATTCCCCTGTCTTAGCGGGTGCCACCTTTCCCCGCAGCTTTTCACCGTCTTCACTCAAAGAGTCACTGCTCGCCACGAGTTCAGCGACATCCCGCCGCACTTCCCCTCTCGGGGCTCATCGGGCTCCTCTCTCATCGCCCTCCTCACCGTTTATTAGCGTAAGTATTTAAATACTTTTGCCTATTGTGTTTTATGGGCTGGATAAGGGTGCGGTTGAGTGATGAGGTTGAGCGGCAGTTCAGGATAAAGGTCGCTGAGCTTGGAGGGAAGAAAGGCGATCTCTCTCGCTATTTTGAGGAGGCGGTGAGAGAATGGCTAAAGAAGAAGGAAGAGGAAGAGCGACAGTGAAAGGAAGGTTGGAGTTGGGAAGATTGGAGCGAGCCAAGCTGTTATACACGATGCGATTGTTCAGAGAAGCGGTTGAGAAAGCTCATCACATGAGAAAGAAAGGAGTAGCAGAGAAAGAAATAAAGAAGTCTCTGTATTGGACAATACCAAATGCGCATTACTGCGAGTCAGCGTATAAAAAAGCGTTGTTGTATGCGAATCAAGAGCACCTAAAGTTGAAGAGTCCTTTGTTATTTAGCATAGGAAAAGGGACAAAGAGAGAAAACGGAAACCGAAACATTCAGATAGATGGTGATCGGATAAGGATAAAGATACCACATGCGGATGGAAAGCACGAGTGGATAGAAGGAAGGATAAAAACATCAGAGAGATACTTGCCGATTCTGAAAGAGTTGAAGAATTACAGCTATTCAGCTGGCATTTCCCTGAAAGGATGTGAATATTATGTGTATCTGAACATTCCGATAAAGCTATATGCAAAGATAGAAAAGAATGAGGATGTTCATGAGGATGCGAGTCACATCGCTTCCTTTGACATTAACTCAGATCGAATAAACTGCGTATTGTTAAGAGAAAATGGAGAACTTATAGAGGTGAGAAATCATCACTTCCAAGAAGTGAACAGTCCGGGTTATCCTAAGGAGAAAGCGAGAGATACGAGATTAAAAGCATTAGCGGAACTAATAGATTACGCTGTGGCACACGGAGCGAGAATATTCGTGTTTGAGCGAATGGGTAAGAAAAATAAGAAAGATACAGGGAGCAAGACAGGAAACAGAAAACTATCAAGATTTGCGGCAAGGGAGCTGTTATCTCATGCGGAGATAATGGTGAAGAAGAGAGGAGGAGTGTTCAAACAAGTGAGTGCAGCATACTGCTCTAAGATTGCGAGGATGATACATCGTGACTTAGGGATGGATGTGCATACCGCATCAGCATTAGTGTTGGGATTGAGATATTTGCGCATACTCAATGACCTCAAAAATCATCAAAGTGAATGTGTGCAAATGTCTATCTAAATTGTGACAGTTTCAGAAGGCGAAGGAAAGAGGAAAAGGTAGGAGGCGTGAGTGAGGAGAGAGACAATTACTACTCCCGGTCTGCTGAACCACCGCCGACACTAGCTCCGCTGTCTCCGCTG
>Ga0190366_1000241_pt1 | contig 12494 bp, 11 predicted proteins | sample 487218910_MG_FD_169990 | JGI IMG/M metagenome (GOLD analysis project Ga0190366, IMG submission 169990) | Hydrothermal vent microbial mat bacterial communities from Southern Trench, Guaymas Basin, Mexico - 4872-18-9-10_MG | ecosystem: Environmental > Aquatic > Marine > Hydrothermal vents >...
ATCCTAGGTGGATCAGCCCCTCACTCGATCCAACGAACCCCACGACAGCGAATGGAGCAACATAGTAGCCATAATAGACCTTCAAGCCCTTCAAGATCCATCAATAAGGAAAAAATGATAAAGATTAATATTTCAAAGGAGAAATAGATTCGGCATGCGCGGGCCATACCATATCTTGGCAAAGCCTGAGCAGATCGCGGAGAAGGTGATAGCGGTTGGAGATCCGGCAAGGGTTGAGCACATCTCCTCGATCCTCAAGGACGCTGAACTCGTGAACACGAATAGGGGGTTCCCAGTCTATACGGGGGAATTCGATGGAGAGGTTGTGACGGTCGCTTGCCATGGGATAGGCGGTCCATCGTCCTCGATAGTCTTCGAGGAGCTTAGGATGCTTGGAGCCGAGATAATCGTCAGGCTTGGGACGGCTGGAGCATTCTTAGAGGAGATGGAGCCCGGAGAACTCTTGATACCGGACTCAGCCTCATGCTCCTCAACCTATGGAGCACTCTCAACCTATGCGCCGGGAGTCCACCTACCCCTCGCGCCAAACTATGAGGTTATGGAGGCCATAGTTCAAGAGGCTAGGAGGACTGGATTGAGGTTTAGAGTTGGGGCGGTGGTCTCGAACGACGCCTTCTACGCCGAGGATCCACACTTCGTCGAGAAGTGGAGGGGGTATGGAGTTATAGCGGTCGAGATGGAGTGCGCAGCCCTCTTCGGCCTCGCAAGGCTTAGGGGATTCAAGTCCGCGGCGGTCTTGATAATAAGCAATAACGTCGTCAGAGACACTCCCATGCTCCTAGCGGATCAGCTTAAGGATAGGGTGATGGAGGCGGCGAAGATAATCCTAAACGCATTCAAGAGATTATGAGCTGATAATGTTGAATGCCGAGCTTAGATGAGATCTCTGACCCATCATCATCCCAATCGGTCAGATGTTCCGACGATCTTCACAGCTCAGCACTAGATAGTATTGTATGGCTGGATATATGTTTACCCTGCGACGATGTTATGCATCGCTATTAGGTCTTTTCTGAAGGGCTTCAGCCTCCTAGGTATCTCGGCCTTTATCGGAGACCTGAGCGATAATCCCCTCTCCTTCTTCATCCTCCAGATCCTAGAGTTGAACTCGACTATATCCTCCGTATATTTCGTGTAGGTCGTCCTCCACCTCACCCTCGGGAATTCTTGGACATGTATACTCTTCTTCGAGTATAGCCTTCTCCAGATCTCATCGGTTATGAATGGGATTATTGGAGCCGATAGGAGTAGGATCGTCCTTAAGACCTCGTGGAGGGTGAACCAAGCAGCCCTCTGCTCCTCTCGATTAAATCCAGATCCATAAGCCCTAGGCTTACACATCTCGATATAATGGTCTGCGAAGAGGTTCCAGGTGAAGTCTCTTATCGTGGTCGCTGGGATGAAGAAGTTATAGTCCTTGTAGCCCTCCAGGCATCTCTTAGCCGTTAAGGTGAGCTCGCCCAAGATCCACCTATCGGTTGGGGTTAGCTTAGCCTTTCTAGGCCTTGGAAAGCTTGAGATATATCTGGCGATGTTCCAGAGCTTCGTCAAGAACCTACCGGCGCTCGCTATCCTCTGCTCAGAGATCCTGAAATCTTCTCCGAGGCTCGCCTCCTGAGCGCTCCAAAACCTGAAGATGTCGGCCCCATACTTCTTCAAGATCGGGATCGGGTCTATGACATTCCCCCTACTCTTACTCATCTTAATCCCCCTCTCATCAAGCCCAGTTCCACTGATCCAAACCTCCTTGAATGGAGGCTTCCCAGTCAATAGATAGCATCTGAGGATCGTGTAGTAGAGCCAGGTCCTAACGATATCCTTCCCCTGAGGTCTGATTCCCGTTGGGTAGGTTGCCTTGAAGAACTTTTCATCCCGCATATACTTGGTTATGAAGAGTGGGGTTATGCTGGAATCCATCCAAGTGTCGAATGTCCTAGTCTCGCCTATGAACTCCGTGTGGCCGCACTTCTTACATCTATCGAATGGAGGCTTCTCAGCCCAAGGCCTATAATATCTTCCAGGAGGCGGTACATGAGGCTCGCCGCACTTAGCGCAATACCAGATCGGGATCTCGGTCGCATAATATCTCCTCCTACTTATCGGCCAGTCGATCCTGAGCGAGCTTATCCAATCCAATAGAAGCCTCTTATGATGTTGTGGGTGGAATTTCATCTTATCCGAGAGCTTGACTAGCTCGTCGGCGAAATCCAATTGTCTCAGATAGTATTCCTGCATCGGGATTATCTCTATCGGCGTCTTACTCCTCTCGCAGATCGGGGTTCGGTGAACTATGTCCTCTATCTTCACAACGAGCCCCATCTCCTGCAAATCCTTTATGATTGCCTCCCTCGCCTCCTCAACCCTCATCCCAGCATATTTTCCAGCCTCCTCGGTCATCCTCCCATCAAGCCCTATCATCACCTTCTCCTTCAATCCAAGCTCCCTGAAGAGGAGGACATCCGTATAATCCCCATAACTACAAACCATCACAGCACCAGTCCCAAACTCGGGCTTCGCGGCTGGGTGGGGTATTATCTCGACGATCTGGCCATAGATTGGGACTATCACATGCTTTCCATGTAAGTGGGTGTATCTCTCATCCCTCGGGTTCACCAAGACGGCTTGACAAGCTCCCAAGAGCTCGGGTCTAGTCGTCGCTATGATCAGGTCTCCTGGAGAATCTTTCAGCTTAAACTTGATGTACACGAGTTTCGCAGGTCTCTCCTCATACACCACCTCGGCGTCCGCGATAGTCGTCCCACACTCCCAGCAATAGTTGTTCGGCCTAGTGGCGGTGTAGATCAACCCCCTATTCCAGAGCTCTATGAAGGTTGCTTGGGTTAGCTTCCTATACTCCTCAGAGTCCGTCCGATAATAGTTCTCGAAGTCTCCGCTTAGCCCCATCCTCTTCATTATCCAGATCATCTCCTTCTCTAGGTCATCTAGGGCGTGGCTGCATAGCTCGATGAATTTCTCCCTTGAAACCTCCTTAATCGAGACCCCATACATTCGCTCGGTGTAGAGCTCGACCGGCAGCCCATTCCTATCGATTCCTATCGGGAAATACACCTCATATCCAAGCATCCTACTCGTCCTAGCGATCATATCTATCTGGGAGTAGTGGGCCGCCGCCCCGATATGCCATGGTCTACCTGATGGGTAGGGTGGTGGGGTGTCTATGACAAATTTAGGCTTCTTAGATCTAAGCCTAAACCTATAGATTCCCTCCTCCACCCACCTCTCATAGATCTTCTCCTCCCAGCTTGGATCCCACCGCTTCTCCTCGATCCTCGGCCTAAAACCTTGACTCCGCCTCATCCCTCATTAAACCGAGGAGAATCTTATTTTAACTTGATTTCTCAGGCCTTGAGACGAATCTATTTCCCTTGATATAGAATCTCCTCCTCCTATCCCTCACCCCAATCCTCGGACTTGAGCCCATCTCAAAGTCCTTGAATCCGTCGTCGGCGATGAAGAGTTTATCCGACGTGATTAGATCTAAACCATTAAGCTCAAGCCCTATCTTGAGAGCCTCGGTTAATTTTCCAGGCCCGCTTGTCAAAGCCCTTAGATCGGATGTCCCCCTAAACCTCATCATCACCTCGATTCCATCGATAGGCTCAAGAGCTCTAATCAGAACTGCGGCGGGTTTTCCAGGAGGCTCGGTCGTCACATTCAATAATCTATGGATTCCATAAGCTAGGTAGATATACACTAGCCCCCCTCTATCGAACATGATCTTATTCCTCTCGGTCTTCCCACGATACGCGTGGCTCGCCGGATCATCAGAACCCCGATAAGCCTCCACCTCGACTATCCTACCCACTAGGACTCGGCCATCTATGCGTCTGATCAGAAGTTTTCCTAGGAGATCCTTTGCGACATTGACGGCCCATCTCTCATAGAAGTCTCTGCCAAGCCTCTTGAACATCATCCTAAGCATCTACAATCCGAATTTATTGAGCTTCTTAAATCTTATCTACGATCATGCGTATGCATTATTCTATATAAGGAGACAACCGTCCCCTTATATCTTAATCCGTTTTCTCCCAACTGATTGATTAAGCCTCTTCCTTCTTAAGATCAGATGTAATCATCAAACCCTCATATGGTATGATGGGAGAAAACCTTGTGGATAGAGGGCATCAGACTTCAGAGATGTTTGAAAAGGTTGCTGGGAGGATAGATATCAAGATCCATCTCAGCCCCGCCTCATGCAATATTCACGTAATATATGCCAGTCTTACGGAGTTGGTTGAGACCTCACTCCCAAAACCTTTACTGGGATCCTGAGCACGAGATCGATTCTGAACCTAACGTTGGTGAAATTTCCACCAATTTTACCCCCGCTCAAAATCTAGTCGGCAACACTCTTTAGAAGCCAGCTAAGATCTATGACCAGCCTAACCGGGATCATGCTTTCAGATCCACCCTTAACCAGCCCATAGTGAAGACTTCCATAGCCTATTAGCCTATAGCCGGAACCCAATCCTCCCCCTATCTGCCTGCTCGTGAACTCGTCTGCGTGGCCCGAGACGTGTATAAGCGTATCGAATTCCGGGAGGCCCAACCCCTCCTTCGCTACGGGCGTGAAGATGACAGCCTGACATTTCTCAACTAGGTCTCTAAGCCTGCTCAGGCTATCGCCTCCCATGAACGTCGCAGCCTCGAGGCCGTAGGCGTGGAAGAGTGTGTTTTTCAGGAGCCTGGCGGACATCCTATACTTCGCGTAGACCGTGACGTTCCCCACTCGCACCTCCTGACTATCAGCTCGGCCGGGCGAGCCGCTTCAGCATACATGCGTCGATAACATGCCTCCTCAGCTCCTCATAGTCTTTACCACCCGGCGAACGAGCTAGCGAAGATTTTCTAAGGCTCTGCAATCATTTCCTTCGAAAAGATCCTGCGAGGAGGATGAAGACCTAGCCCGCAGACTGAAGGAGATTCAGTACAGGGTTGAGGTGCTTGAGACGAGGCTGAAAACCCTGATGAAGGGCGTGGGCGGGATCAAGGTCTCCGTAGAGGTCCCGAGGGTCATCCTCGAGAGGAAGCCTATCTACATCAAGGTCTCGGAGAAGGAGTTCCTAGGAAGAATAATACTCCTCGCCTTGGACGGCTTCTTCGATGATTGGAGGAGCGCCGGAGCTGTGGCCTCCGAGTTCCCGGAAGGATATGGCTGGAGGGTATGCAGGCCCGGAGACCCCTTCAAGGTTAGAGAATTCAGAGATGAGGTGAGGGATCATAGGAGCTTAACGGAGCTGAAGATCTTTAGGGGTGCTAGGGGTTCTAGTGATAGCTACCGATAACGACTCAGAGGGCGAGCTGATAGGCGCCGAGATCCTGGAGATCTGGAGAAGGGTTGATAGGGATAGGCCGTATAGGAGGATGAGGTTCAACTCGACTGACTATCGGGAGCTCAAGAGGGCTTGGAGAAACTTGGAGGAGACCCTTAACTGGAGGTGGGTTTCCAAGGCATTGTTTAGGCAGAGGTTCGACCTTATAGCCGGGGCAGCTTTCACGAGGCTACTAACCCTAACGGCGAGGAGATATGATAGAGGTGTTAAGCTGATCAGCTGGGGCCCATGTCAGTCGCCCACCCTCTGGTTCATAGTTAGGCGTGAGAGGGAGAGGCTGAATTTCAAGCCCAAGCCGTTCTGGACTATCAAGGCCGTCCTAGAGAGTGAGGTGGGTGAGAGGTTTGAGGCCGAGAGCGATAGGTTCTGGGATAAGGAGGGGGCTAAGAAAGTCTATGCTAAGGCATCTAAAGTTCATGAAGCTATTGTCAAATCATTCAAGGAGTCCACTAAGACCATATTTAGGCCGACTCCTTTGAGAACCGACGATTTATTGAGGGATATGGCTAGGCTCACGGGATTATCGGCGGCTAAGATACTCCAAGTAGCTGAAGACCTATACGCCGATGGATACATATCATATCCAAGGACTGAGACGAATAGGTATAGGCCTGGATTCGATTATGGTCGGCCATTGAAGGCGGCGTGTAAGGGTCTAGGGGTTAATGTTAAGGGGGATCCCAAGCCAAGGCAGGAAAGGCTGGATGATGGGGCTCATACGCCGATCTACCCGATAAGACCGTTCACGGGTGGAGGGATTGCTAGAAAGCTCTGGGAGTATGTGGCTGGAAGGTTTCTGGCCAACGCATTCTATCCAGACGCTAGGAGGGTTGAGAGGAGGGCCGAGATAAGGATAGGAGAATTAACCCTGAGATCCTATGGAGCCCAAACAGTTAAGACCGGGTTCTACGAGATCTATGCATACTTCAGACCCAAGGATGATCCTATTCCGAGGCTGAGGGTCGGCGAGAAGCTTAGAATAGTCTCGATAAGTCTTCATGAGGGTAAGACCAAGCCGCCGAATAGATTGACCGAGGCCGAGCTCCTGAAGCTAATGGAGGAGAACGGCATAGGAACAGACGCCACTAGAGCCACCTATCCAAAGCTCATCATAGACAGGGGATATGCGGTTAAGGAGAGGAAGGTGTTTAAGCCAACCGAGCTTGGAATGAAGCTAATAGAGCTATTAGAGGACGTGGACGAGAGGCTAGTAACACCAAAGACTAGGAGGAGGGTCGAGGAACTAATGGCAGAGATAGAAGTGGGAAAGATGGGCTACGAAGAGGCGTTAGAGAGAGCTGTCTCGGATTATTTGCCACTTTATCAGAAATTGGAACATGAGCTTCGAGCATCCATGGCTCATCCATTAAAAGGGCTCATATTCTCTCATAAGGATGATGGTTGATAAGCAGAAACAACCTATCCTTCATGAGAGTTCAAATTTAGTAATGATTTACCTTTTTAAAAATTTAAATTTTCTCAACAATTTGCTCCCGTCTCTCAAGAAACCAAAGAAAAGCGTTTGATTTAACTCATGGCTACAAACTTACCTCTTGTGTGAATTCTTCTTTTCACCATTTCCATCAACCTTCTATTCTTCCACTAATGTTCTCAGATGAGCAGAGGATATAGCTATCCCAATATTTGTTTGGAAATTAGCGGCCATCCACTTTATCATAATCCTTATAGCCTTACTCAAAGTTATTTCTTCTTCAAAACCACCAGGAAGTTTTATAGAGGCGTAGACAAGCTCTACTCCTGGATGTTCCATTATTTTCTCTATCATTTCAATATAAGGATCTTTAAGTATACTTTTGGCAATAACAATTCCAACAAGTCTTCCATCAGCATTTAGTAAAGGCCCACCAGAGTTACCAACATTAAATGAGCAGTTTACAATCAATTTTGTAATATCTCTTCTTATGATATTTGATAAAAATCCAGCTGTTAAAATAGGTTCGTCACCCATATAATTTAACGGGTAGCCTAAAGTTAAAATCAGGTCTCCTACTTGGAGTCTGACATCTTCTGGTATATGGAGACCACTTGACCACACTTCTTCAGGCTCTAAAAGTGCTAGATCAAATGCTTTATTTTTCTTCATAAGTTTAAGAGTAACATACTTTCCAGACGGAGTGAGGCCATAAATTTTATAGGCTTCATCTACAACATGTAAAGCCGTCGTAACATAACCGGAAGATAATAAAAAGCCAGTACCTTTACTTAACTTTCCCAAAGAGTACATTACTGGGATAGAGGCAATCGCTTCTTTAATATCGATTTTAGAATCTTGCAAAGCTATTATTGCACACAAATGGTTTTTAATAGCCCTAATTGTTGAAGGAAGTTTTTCTATCCCACGAAGTCTAAATTCCATTCCCATCCTCATTTATCTCAGCCTCCATCTTCCTAATAAAATCTGCCTTCGGCTTGAATGTGATTTCGGACAGAGTCTTAAAGCTGATCGCCGAGTATGTGGCAGAAAAGAACGAAATGCAAAGATAGCTTCGACTTATTAATAGTTCGGCTGAAGTGACCCAATGGAGCGTGTCTGAAAAGTAGAGGAAGAACATGTGAAGAAGGCCATCCGGAAGTTTGAGGAAAGCAGTATTCCCGATATGCTGAAAAAGTTAGGGAGAGTGAGGCAAAGTTTGAAATTCTCCGGTACCTAGCTGAGCTTGAGGAGGTTTCTGCTAAAGACTTGATGAAGCATGTGGCTACCAGGAATCCCGAGAACATGATCCGGGAGATAACTATGAAGATCCTCCTATACAACCTCTTCACAAGAATGACGAGAACAGGTTAAGAGAAAGGTGGACAGGCAAAGAGAGATAGAGCAGAAGGCATCACAAACATTTATGCAACAAAGCAATTTTTCCTTTAGTTCAGTAGATACATCCTTATCGTCGTTTATAATTTTGAATTATATCAATTTATCAAGCCTCACAATTAGTGGAAATGTGAAGGAAGTCCGTTGATTTTCCACTGAGTAGTCACTACTTATAATTAGGACGAGTAAGTCTGGATAGTCTGGGTTAACTTGGGACTGACGCTGATGTGCTACTGTGGTGATATTAATATATATGTTATGAGCATCATTGAATGTAAGAGTATCTTCTGCCAGTTGCCACCTTGTTTCAGGAAGCATATATAAACTTACCTTTTTAATTTTATGTGTAAAGAGAGGATGGATGATTATGGAAAGAATATAGTCTGCCGAGTTATAATGTAATTTGTTGGAAATAATAGTTACCTTGGTATTATTTTTAAGAAGAATGATACCATTTTTAGCAAGAGTAAGATTATTCATAAACATTATCCATTCTTTTAGGCGCAAAGCATCTGGAGGACGCCCACCAGACAAAAAACTTATTAATGGATTTTGCGCAAAGCTTTCAGAAAGTCTCTTGTCTTCTCGTAGCATCTGATCAACCTCATCTATTTCGCTAAGAGTCACTCTAGTTTGATCGTTATTCCCTACTAGCTCTAAGATGGATAAGACAGTATAAGAGGTTCTATTGAGTATAGTTAATTCCAGATCGGCCCACTTGAATAAAAGATACAAACTATCAGCAATGCATCGTCCGACTCCATAGGATTCCCTACGTAGTTTATCTGCAGCATCAATAATAGCATGTAAGTGAGATTTAGTTTCCATAAGGGCTAAATGTGACTTTGAATATTGGATGCGTAGTTGTGTTGTGTAATTGGCTAAGGCTTGCATATTTATCCCTAATTTGTTTCCACTAGTATCCTCTATAAAGAGGTCATCGAATGATAGACTGCTCGCAGAATAACTTAATAGTGTGATACCTCTATGGTAGCTTGCGATCCTATGGAAAGCAGGAGATACCTCAGATAACACCCGGTCCAAATCGTGAATGTTAGTGAATCCCAAACCAAATATACTGACGGAAAATATAAGAAGGCCGACCGTGGACAATACGGCCAGACGACGTAACATTTCAGCGTTACGTGTAAGCCAATTCAGTATGATGAATGATAAAAACATTATCGATCCTAGGACCAAGAGAATATTCTCAGCTAGCGTCACAAAGGATATTGGAAGAAATATAAAGAAAAGGCCGAGAGCAGCAATGTTCTTACCCCAGTAGGCTAATAGTTTTCGGCGATTGATCTTCCTATACGTATACCAGAGAAAAGACCCTATTCCGAACGCTACCAAAGACAAACCTATTTTATCACTTTGAGATTGAAGAAATTCAAAAGCAGAGTTCGGACTAAATATTAATAAAAAAGGGACCACGATAACTAAGAATAGTTGAGTTATACATATGGGTATCATTATTTTCAGGAGCACTAAACCACCTTTCAGTTCCTCTTTAAGCACCCGCCAGACTAAGCGAGGGTTTTTTAATCGTTGCCCTAAAAATGACCAAAGAATGAACAGCATGATTGTGAATGTGATAGTCAGAGGGTAATTTCCTCGCTCTAAACACAAAGATGCTACAAGTACGAGGATGGATATGATAGCTGGAATAGCTCTCTCATCCCTGCTTAGAATAAAATGATTAATGACCATACATTCATAACTCCTTATTAATTTCATTCCTAAAAATGTTTTCCCTCTTTATATAATGGGGGCTTCCAATTTAATTTTTGCTTGGTTCTGTGCGCTGTTGGTCATCTCTGTTTGTGGTTTCTGAGTTTATCTTGGAGATTATCGATGCATCGCTGTAAGTCTGATCTCTCCATTCTCTTTGGAATGTAGAAGCCGCATACATCTGCCGCAACCATCATCATGCTTCCAGCGATTTCGCGGATAACTTGGCAGAGGCTCCTCAGCGCGTAGAAATTCCTCGCCTACGCATTCGCCCCGAGGAAAGTAGTTAGCGAAGTTTACGAATTCCGCGCCCGATAGTCGACTGGGATAGGAAGGTGTTAATAGTTGAGGGTTGTATTATCTCATATACTGAAGTCATAGTGAGCGAGAGCGTCAAAAAGCTTCTAGCAAAACTATCAAGGGGAATGGGAGCGCACCGTTAACACGCAACCAAAATACTTTCTTCGGAAGATCAATTTTTATATAGATGCTATAATGGTGATCCATGATGGTGAGCTTATAGGATAGGCTCGTGAACGTCTCTGTAAAGTCCCGAGGAGCTTAGGGAACTAATGCGGCGCGTAAAAGTTAATTGGACGAGTATCTTCGGGAGATGATAAAGGCGAAGATTAAGGAACAACTTGCAAAAGAGGCAGCGGAAAAGCTTAACGAGATTAAGGGCAGGGCTACGAAGGTGCCGATGGAGATTCTTGTAGATGGCTTCCATGGAATAAGGACCCCCAACCTATATGCTTGATAGTATTGTAGGGATGACATGCATTATCCAATAGTGTATCTGGCCGCATCCTGGACAGATATTCTAGCAACCGTAGAGACCTCGATTAATCCGTCGAGACCTGTCTCACGGTAGAGCATGGAGTTGGATGAGTCTATGTGGATTCTCCCTCTAAGCCTAAACCTGCAATATACCCTGCCATAGCTGAAGTATGTGGATGAAGATGGTTTGAAGTTTCTCGGATCCTCAGCCCTCCCAAGCCTTAGTTCAACTCCATTCACATAAGCCCTATAATGGAGGAATGGTAAAAGGAATGAATCCCCGCCATCAGTAACTATGACATCTATGTCGAGATCGTCTAAGGCTTTCGTGAGATCTTGCAGGATTCCGTCTTCCGCTCCATCTAAGACAATCCTCTCGCCATCCATCTCGACCACGACTTCCCTAAGCCTATTCGAGAATCTAGGAGCAATTGATGAAGTCTCCACTTTAGCGTCTAGATGAGCGACCTTAACCCAGCTTAAATCATAGTCTAAGTCTTCTATGGAGTCTAGAACCTTAAGCCCGTCATTCGATAAGTCGGTTAGTGCTGTTGGGTGGAGCTCATATTGGTATAGGAATTCCTGCATGGATGGCAGATCAACATTATAGACCTTGAATAGTTGATGGTTTCCGAGATCTAGTATAAGGTTGGCGACTCTCTTCTTACTCCCGAATGGAACCTTGATCTCCAAGACCGTTTCTGGAGGTGATCCCGGCTTAACGCTCCTCTCAACGAAGTCAACAAAATACCTCTGGGAGAGCAGTCTTCCGAGCTTGACGAGACTCTCGAGGAATCCATGGACGTATATCCTCGGCATCCACTTAACCCGATGAGAGACCACCCTACCATCCAACCGCTTAACCCATAGGATTACCTCATCCCTACCAGATGGGCTTATGTCTAATAGGTAGCCTCTCATCGACCTTCATCCCCAGCCTAAGCTCTTTTTCTAAGGTCTTGAGCCTCCCTTCATGTGAGATTAGGGCGGACATGGTGAGTAAATCGAAGGTATCTCGCTCAGGATACATCGATCCAGCATGGCATAGCCTAAACACATGATCCGCTAGGCCGTCGAATGCCTCCCTCTCATCCCTTAGAAGGGCTTTTCTAAAGTTTCTCCATTTATCGAGCTCTAGCCTAAGCCTCTGCCTATACGTCAACGCATTCCTACCCATCCTCTAAGCCGCCGTCAAAGACCTAGAAGATAAATCATGGAGGTGGGTGAAAGTGGGGGAGACCTCTCTGAAAGTGGGCTTTAAAATCGTGGGGTATCGGTGAAAGTGGAGGAGTTTGGCCATACTTAGTCTTGAAAGTCTTCCAGCCTATGCCTAGACCTCTTGAAGCACTCAATGCATCTAAGCCTCCTGAGGGATTGCAGGAGTTCTAAACCTTACTCCATCCTCGCCAAGCCTACTTTCATCTCCGAGCAGATATGGGCCTTGACCATAAGGCGCTTAGCTCAGTCTTTATAGGTTCTCCGACGGACGCGGCTTCCAAATTTATTTCATCTGTTGTTCAAATAGCTCTCTTAGTTTGGGGTTAATATAATATCTCTTAACCCGACTCTCATCTTTAAGCACTAGGACTGTGCCTCTCGCGGTCAGCTTGCTCAGCAACCTATATACAGCTACCTTACTTAAGCCGGTGGCGGCCGCGACTTCGCTTAACCTTAGCGGCTCAGGTGATCCGATAAGGGCTTCGATTACGCGTTTCTCCTTTTCATCGAAGAGAAGGGACAAGACATCTTCTGAAGAGATATTCCGACCCTCCCTTCTT
>Ga0190366_1000243_pt1 | contig 12446 bp, 10 predicted proteins | sample 487218910_MG_FD_169990 | JGI IMG/M metagenome (GOLD analysis project Ga0190366, IMG submission 169990) | Hydrothermal vent microbial mat bacterial communities from Southern Trench, Guaymas Basin, Mexico - 4872-18-9-10_MG | ecosystem: Environmental > Aquatic > Marine > Hydrothermal vents >...
AATATGGAAAGCTACCGCCCATACTGGATTCTCCCCATGCATGTGTAACCGGGCTCTTGAAGGCAAAATGTAGTCTAGAACTCATGGGTATAGGCGTGCCTGTTAATGGGCCAGCAGCTATTATTAGTACATTATCTGGTGAAAAAGCCTCAACATCTCTGCCCACAAGTTCTATAAGGAATTTAGCAGCTAAGCCTCTTCCGCCAATGTATACTTTATAGAATTCTTCATTGAATCTTAGAACTTTAATTAGTTGTCTAGATAGATCTATAAATAAGATTTTAGAATGATAACCATGTACCACTGTCTACACCTTACATTATTTTACTAAAAATTAAATATTCATATGCACCGGTATCAGATTTATCCTAAGAATATATAAGCATTTCGTACGGGTCCATACACTTTTATACGAATTTCGTAGTATATCAAAATAGTTTGGAACGAGAATAGATAAATTTATTAGTCTTTTCTGATGAAATATTTATTGACTATTAGCCGTAATTCGTATCCTAGCATAGGTGTTGATCTGTGTTTGGTACTGTAGACATAGCAATAGTAGTTCTATACCTAGCCTTTATGCTTGGAATAGGTGTTTATACGCTAAAATATGCTAAGAGTGTTGAAGATTATCTCGTAGCTGGTAGAAGACTAGTGCTTTTCACATATATACCTGCTATGGCAGCTGTGGTTCTAGGTGGTGCTAGTACTATTGGATCAGGTAAACTTGGATATATCTTTGGTATTTCTGGAGTATGGTTTTTAATAATGCTAAGTCTGGGAGTCATAGCTAATGGACTAATTGTTGCGCCTAAAATAATACCTTTGAAAATAAAAACCATGGGTGAGTTTCTAGAGAAAAGATATGATCGTTCTACACGTATCATAGGCTCAGTTGTAGTAGCAATATATGATCTTATGGTAGCTGTTACTCAGACAATAGCTATTGGTACAGTATTTTCCGCTATGTTGGGATGGGATCCAGCTTTTTCAATGATTATTGGCGGATTAGTTGTTCTATTATATACAGCTTTAGGTGGAATGTGGTCGGTTACGCTAACCGATATTATACAATTCTGGATCATGACTATAGGAGTATTGATACTTGTTCCTGTATTCGGATTCATGACTATGCAAAGTCAAGGGCTCAGTTTATCACAGCTTCCAAGCAGTTTCTTCGATTGGGGAGCCGTTGGAGGAGATACTATATTATTATGGTTTATGTTATACTTCTTTGGACTCATGTTAGGCCAGGATATATGGGGCCGTGTTCTTACAGCTAAGAATAAGAAAGTTGGAACCATAGGCACTGTAGCAGCTGGCCTATACGGTATTGTCTACGCTTTTGCAGCTGTATTTGGTGGAATGGTGGCATATTTATTATTTTCAGGGGGTCTTGAGAATCCACAATATGCGTTACCAAGTTTTGTTGCTGCCGTTTATCCAACAGGCCTTGGAGGCCTAGTACTTGCAGGTATGCTGGCAGCTTTCATGAGTACTGGTGATAGTTGTTTACTTGCTGCAACATCCCTTATAGTATACGATGTCATTGGCTCTCTTAAGAAATTTAGTGAACGTACAATGCTGATGTTACTTAGAATATTCAATGTATTGTTCGGTATATTCATGATAGTAGCTGCTGTAGCTATTAGTGAAGTCCTTGTTGCACTAGATATAGCTTACCTATATCTATCTGCAGGATTGTTTATACCAATCGTTGTAGGATTATACTGGAGAAGACCTTCATCAATAGCTGCTAAATTATCTATATTAACAAGTATACTTGTTGCAACAGCTGTAGCTCTCTATATAGGATGGCCTTACGGCTTTGCAGAATTAGAGCCTATGCTCTATGGTCTCATTACTTCAGTAATAGTATATCTAATAGTATCATTTATACGGCCATCAAAAGAAGTAACTACAGAGGGAGAAAAGGGATGATAAGATCTAAATATATCATTTTTTCTCTATACCATATAACATGAAGTCTCTAAATAATTATATTAATAAAAGGTGGATCACATGTACTTAGATTTTGATTTAATTGATAATATTGAAGAAAAAACATTATTGAAATTAATTGAATTAGCCTTAAATCCCCCTATTGAAACAATTGAATTAAGTGAGTCAATATTCTCTAAAGGCACTGTATTACCTCCTCAGCCTAGGATAGAATATATAGATCCTATGAAACTTAGGAATAAGTTAAATAATTCAAAGGCAATAGAGATGTTCCAGGTAATTGATCAGATAATCTCTCTTATGCCATATAATGAATATATCAGATTGAAAAATGCTAGGAATCGTGAAAAACTAGAAATTTTCTATTATTGGAAGGAGAGGATCTTAGCTTCTATACGCCTTGCAACTAAAATACGGTGTGAAGAGCTAAAAGCTGAGGATACTAGGAAAAAATCTATACTACTTATAGCGCCATCTGAAAGACAACTTAAGATAGTAAAGGGTGATTGGACTAGATGGGCTTGGAAAAGAGTAGCGTATGATGGATCACTTGCTCCTTCGGCTAATGGCTGGATTAGGGATGTATCTAGGATAGCTCATGCATTGAAACAGGAAGGTGTGCATCCAGTCGTAGTTCTTGATAAATATGGTGGCTATAATGGTGGGAGGGAATACATTAAAGACTTAGATATAGTAGAAATAGAGATCCCGGAAGGCATGGCTAAGATAGGGTATCCAAGAGATCAAAGTGTAACATGGATCGAGAATCCCATTATATGTAATATGTCTTTAGACTTTAGAAGAGGGGAAGAACTAGTACTTAATGAAATTTATTATAGACTAAATAAACCGCCTATTGCAAGAGCTAGATGGGGTCTTGTCAAAGGTAAACTCTTGAGGGCTGTCATGGAAGGCGGTAACTTTTTTGTAATAAAGACTGAAAGCGATGTAGTCGTCATGACTGGTATTGGTGTGAGAGGCTCAAATATTGCCACGATCGAGTTTATTGCAAGCATCTTACCGGAAGATATACGCGTAATTGCTATACCTATTGCAGGATACATAAGGGATTGGAAAACAGGGGCAGTTCACCTAGATGTAGTGTTTGCATACTTGGGAATGATAGGCGATACGAGATATGCCTTGGTTGATCCTTCAAGAATGGGTTTCTATTCAGCTCTAGAATATGATAGGAAAACCAAAGAGTTCAAGATTATAGAGTTTCCATTGCTTATGAAGCAATTAGGCATAAAGATCTCTGAACCACCACATGAGGATTCAAGCCCTATAACTATGGTTAATGCCTTAAACTTAGGAAATGGCAAGATAGTGTCTGACAGATACAATCAGTTGATTAATAAATACATTGAAAAAACCTTTGGTATTGATGTAATAGAAGTATCTATTCCACAGATCGAGGCCGGAGGAGGGGGAGTGCGCTGTGCAACAAGAGAATTATGGTGATAAGTGTACAGATTTAATTACTTCATAAAGTTAGTACATTTTCACTAATACTATCGTTTTTCAATAATTATAACTTGCTCCTAACTATACCAGTTTATAAGAATGAGCATTACTATATCTTACCAAGTTCTTTAAGAAGTTCATATACAGCGTTTTTCCCTCGTTCTATGATGAGATTTCCATGACTCGGCATTATATGTCTAAATTCTATATCTAGCAATTTCCTTATAGCATCTCTATTCCTCTCAGGATCTCTTGAATATTTATGTGGTATTTCATATAGCTTCCCATTTTCTTCATACATTAGATCCCCTACAAACAAGGAATTAGCATTTATATCTAGTAAACAAATATGGCCTGGAGTATGTCCAGGTGTATGAATGACCCTTAATCCCTTAACATTCATTCCTTCCTCAAGCAATATATCGACTCTATCACTAATGTATTCTCTTTCCGGCTTATGAGCTGCTATTATGGCATTAGTTCTTTTAATAAGTGCTCTTAAGCCACCAATATGATCCCAATGCGAATGAGTAATTACTACTATGGAAACGTCGCTTGGCTTATATCCCATGGTCTCTGTATACGACAATATGTTATCTGTTGAACCTGGTATACCAGTATCTATCAATAATGGCTCGTCATCTCTTTAAATAATATATATTGACAAATGATATTTTAACCAAGTGTATACCATTTTATATCCTCATAATACACTAATCATTAAGAAAACCATCTCTATCAACTATCTATTATTAGAGAAGTAAATATCTACTTGCATCGGTCCCTAATTATTTAGAGATATCTGCAACTAATGGTTTAAGGGTCTTCAATAATTCTTTAGCCCTCATCTTAACTAAAGCATTATGAGAACCTGCTCCGAGGAGAACAGTATCCATAGCTAGTAATTCTTTATCAACAACTTTTGTTATCCTATCTAGTCTAAATGATAAAGGACTTACTTCTCCTATTTCAAAACCAGTTAATCTCTTTACTTCATCTTTATTCGCTAATCTAATAGTTCTGCATCCAAGTACTTTCCTTAACTTAATATAATTGATTCTTTTATCACCTGTTACTAATACAGCATAGGGTTTACCATCGGCAATAACTATAATAGTCTTAATAATACTTTTTACCGGGAATCCGGAGAGTCTAGATGCATCTTCTGCAGAAATAGCTTTATCCTTCAAGTATATAATCTCGGCCTTTATCTTCTTACGTTTAATATACTTTAATACGCTTTCAATACGATCCTTATGCGTCATAATAGTCACTTTACCTAGTTATAGACTAGATAATAATATGTACTCCGGAGATTAAAACAATTATTTTACCTCCTAAACTACATAGCTAATATATAGCCTTCAATAATATATGGTGGATTGTAGTGTCTGATGAATATATTGAGAAATTATTACGTAAGTACTTAGGAATAAGTATGCCACGCATAGTACTTGGAATACTAATGATACTATTTGCAATATTTATATTCATATGGCCTGAACTAGTAAGTTATTTAATAGCACTATATCTATTGATTTCAGGGATCATTGTAATAGTAGATGAATATAGTAAAAGATATCTCGGCAAATGAATTTTTATCTGACTAATAAATTCTATCAAGTTCGTAGCATAGGTCTTCAAATTATATTATTTCAATAAGAATATGCTACAGTATTGTATTTGACTGTATATTTTTATTAAAGTAAATATCTGAAAATATAGATACGCATGAATAAGCTTCTTTAGCCGGATATTCTTATTAACAGATCTCTATAATCAATAATAGAGTACTTAATTTTATAAAATTATATTATGCTCATATATCTTACTATGTATTTTTAATCTATTTTATATATTTAAGATCTATTAGCACGATCTATATAGTATTTTATATGGTTTTTATAATTTTTCCATAAACATTATATTATTTAACCTACAGTATTTCGTATTCTCTATATCTCGTTCTAAAATTTATACAAGGCTTTGCTTTATATGATATCATTAGTGATCTAGATAGTCTAATAATCCTGTCTTGTATATTTATCCTCAGAATATGTAGAGGGATTCTAGCTATGCATAGCCTAAGTAAGGATAACTTATATGAAGTATTAAGAAAGATATGTAATATACCATCGCCGTCGGGATTTGAGGAGGAGATTAGAGAAGCAATTATTGAAGAGTTAAAACCCTATGCTGATGAAATACGGGTTGATTCTATGGGTAATGTTATTGCTTTAAAGAAGGGTAGAGGAGAAGGAAGGTTAATGATTGCAGCCCATATGGATGAAATAGGCTTAATGATTAAGCATATTAGTAAGGAGGGCTTCCTAAAATTTGCACCAATTGGTGGATGGAATCCTATTATTCTACCTGGCCAGAGAGTACTTATTAAGACTTTAAAAGGTAATATTGTCCGGGGCGTTATTGGTTCTAAGCCTCCACATATAATGAAGCCTGAAGAAGCTAAACAAGTCATACCTATTGATGAGTTATTCATAGATATTGGTGTTTCATCTAAGGAGGAAGCTGAGAAACTAGGTGTAACTATAGGGTCGGTAGCTGTTATTGATCGTGATATTGCTAGGCTTGGTAGAACGGATGTTGTTACTGCTCGTGCATTTGATGATAAGATAGGTGTTGCTGTAATGATTGAGGCATTTAAGGCAATAAATGATCCTAGAGCAGATGTATATGCTGTAGCAACTGTCCAAGAAGAAGTTGGTTTAAAGGGTGCTCGTGTAGCATCTTACTCAATAACACCTGATGTAGGATTGGCTCTCGACGTAACAATAGCATCTGATATACCGGGTGTTGATGAATCATATCATGTTACAAAGCTTGGCAAGGGCCCAGCTATAAAGATTATGGATGGTCGATCCGGTAGTGGATTAATAGCTCATCCAGCTGTAAGAAATACATTGATCAAGTTAGCTGAAGAGAATAAGATACCATATCAATTAGAAGTATTGACAGGCGGTACAACTGATGCAGCTGCAATACAGCTTACAAAAGAAGGCGTACCTGCAGGGACAATATCTATACCAACGAGATACATACATTCACCAATAGAGACACTAAGTCTAAATGATGCAGTTAATGCAGCTAAGCTAGTAAAGGTATTTGCAGAATATATAGACAAGAACTGGATAGTAAGTAATCTCAAGAGAAAAGTAAAATAAATATTTTGAGAACATCTTTTTCTCCAATATATCATATAACATAGTTATTCTTAGATCATGTAAATAATAGGTATGTAAGCAATTTCATAGTAACACTAAAGATCCTTATATTCGCCTTTAATCTTCCACCAATCCTAGGTCTTCTCCTCCTAGGCGGCGGATCATATATGTACTCTCCTATCCTATAATTATTAAGCCATGCATATACTATGAATTCTCCTCCAAAACTCTCCTTCAACCTAGGCCTAAAATCCTTAAACAAACTACGCCTATATACTCTGAAATTCGAGTAGAAATCTCTAATCCCAACTATTCTCCCAATAGTTTTTGATGCAAAGCGTTCAGATATTCTTGGAATAATTGTTCTACATGCAACAAGTAGATCGAGGTTTTTCTCTAAGAACACACTAATCATATCCGGTATTAGTTCCGGCGGATTCTCAAGATCAATGTCGAGAGTTACTACAATTGGATACTTAGCCGCTCTTAAGCCTATTAATAAACCAATTGTTTGCCCTGCATTCCTAACAAGTAGTGCCCGATCAGCCCATTTACATGCTTCTTCATATGTTCCATCCGGCGAAGAATCATCAACAATTATTATCTCATGCTCTATTTCCTCTAGTGCTCTTCTAACTCTTTCAACAAATTGCTTAACATATTCTCTCTCATTATATGTTGTTGTGACAATGGAGATACTAGTCACAAACTATCCCCATGATACTCCATAATAGATCTACCCATGTATTATTAAATAATATTTATGCTCTATCCCCTTAGTCCATGACTTTGGTTTAATAAAAATAATGTTTCTTGAAAGATTTTCTACTTGTTTGAGGTAATTCATTGATCTTTAATATATCATATACCTACATAATATATTACATTATAAACTAGTAGTTTATGCATTGTATTAGCGATAATCTTTTTTCTTCAATATGCCTTAGACGTTATACTAGGTGGAATATTAGATGCAGAATGTTACTGCAGCAATACTTGCTGGTGGTAAGGGTAAGAGGTTTAGGCCATATACAGAGATTATACCAAAGCCAATGATCCCCGTTGGTCCTGAGGAAAAGCCTCTTCTTGAATATATTATAAAGTGGTTATCGAATTATGGTATAAGAGATATTGTTTTACTTGTCGGATATAGATGGAGACAAGTATCTAACTATTTTAATGATGGAGCTAGGTGGGGCGTTAGGATAAAGTATAGTATTGATACTGAGGAGTACAAGAATACTGGTGGAGCATTATTAAATGCTTGGAGGCAAGGGCTTCTCGGCAAAAATGATCTATTGATATGGTATGGAGATATACTTGCACCTCTAGATGTAAATCATTTACTAGATAAACATTATAGATGGGATGCAGATGCTACAATTGTAGTAGCTGATAAATACCAGGTACCAGTTGGTGTAGCTAAAGTCGATGAAAACGGAAATATTATTGAGCTTAAGGAAAAGCCATGGATAGACATACATGCAACAATTGGAATCCTAACGCTAAAGCCAAGAATACTTGATCAAGCTGAAGAAGTACTTGGTAAAAGCTTTGACATAATGGGAGAACTCATACCATGGATGATAAATGAGGGTAAGAAAGTAAAAGCATACATATACAATGGGCCATGGTATGATATAGGAAGCCTAGAGAGATATGCAAAATTAGATCATAATAGGATAAAAGAATTTCTAAAAACTTAGTATTAATACATACATAATATCCTTGAATACACATAATTAATTTAACTTTATAATATCTTATTTAGAAAAGTCATAATATTTACGGAATACCATTATATGTTTATACTAATTATTTAGATGTAGGTAATGGCAATAATATGAATTACTTTTATTCATTTCTTTTCTGACTATTTCATAATTAGCCTTAGAAGAAATGATTATATTTACTATAAAAATTTCTCTACATATGAAATAATTAATAAGGCATTAAATATATAGGATCTATTTGGGGTATTTCTTTAACATATTTACTTTTAATTTCTTTAAATAGTAGAAAATTATATGAACCCCGTTATAGGCATACATATGGATTAATAGGTTAAAAAGTATCTGCTAAAGGCATCATATATTTAGTAGGGAATAAAATTGGAGGAATAGTAAGAATAGGTAATGGTCTATGATATAACGTAGGCTGTTTAAATAGATATACAAAACTTGACCATAATAAAATGAGGGAATTTATACGTTCCTAGGATCATAATCGATCTGTTTTTCAAAAATCATTAATATACATCAATAGGTTTTAACGATCCTTAAAAGATTAAAATATACGTAAAACTTATAACTTTTGCGTTTACAATAAAAGTAGTGGAACAGAGGTGTTATTATTGGAAAAAAAGATGCTTATAACATTATCTATTATAATCGTCGTTCTAATAATAGTAGCTGTTGCAGCAATTTATTTGACCCAACCTAAGGCTCCTACCGAAACTGAGACTACAACATCTCCTGCTCAAGCTGGATATTATATTAAAATGCCATCGGGCTCACCTACGGGAACCTATTATCCTGCATTAACAGCTATAGCTAGTGTTGTATCTAAATATAATCCTGATATCGTGGCTGTAGCCATACCTGGAGGAGGATCAGCATCTAACTGTAGATCCGTTGGTTCAGGAGAATATCCTATTTCATTATCAACATCAATGGTTGCATACTTTGCATATACTGGTACAGGGCCTTTTGAGGGCGAAGCTTATCCTGACCTAAGAGCTGTAGGACCCGCTCATCCATTAGTTATAAGCTTTATCGTGAAGGCCGACTCAGATATAAAGACAATATATGATCTAGAGGGTAAGAGAATAGCTATTGGAGAGGCTGGAAGCGGCGATGCTGTTGCAGCAGAAATACTTCTTAAAGAAGCAGGTATTTGGGACAAGGTTGTAAAAGTTAATGTAGGCGATCCTGAGTCATGGAATATGCTCAAAGTAGGTACAGTTGATGCAGCTATACATCATACTGTAGCTGGTAATCCTAATCTATATGAAATTTCTACATCAACTCCAATAAGATTAGTTGAAATACCCGATGATCTAGCTGAAAAACTAATTAATAAATATCCATACTTTATGAGATACGTTGTTAAGGCGGGAACATATAATGGTATGGATGAAGATGTTAAAGTCGTAGCTAATCCATCAATTATTATTACTAATGCTAATGTACCTGAAGATCTAGTATATAGATTTATAAAGACATACTGGGAGCATTTTGATGAAGTTGTTCAAGCTGCCTCATTCTTATCCACTGTTGATAGAGAGAATCCATTAGGAGGTATATCTATACCTCTACATCCAGGCGCCTATAAGTATTGGCAAGAAGTAGGCGTTCAAGTTCCAGAAAATCTAAAACCTCCATAATTTTTTAAAACATATTTATTAAAGATTTATGAGGGATTTGTTATGACTAATGTTAAGAAGGTTATTGACTACATTGCTTCAGGATTTGCATTATATATGATATTGTTCGCATATGGCTTTTACATAACATTTATTATGATCATCAGGAATATATTTAATTTATCAATACCTAGTTACCTTATAATAACACAGTATCAACATATGGGAATGTTTCTAGCCGGCCTAATGCTTTTATCGTTTGTCGTATATCCATTAAGGAAGGATGGCCCTAAATGGTATGATTGGCTTTTAGGAATTGTCGGGGCATCGAGTGGACTCTATATATTTATAATGTATCCACAGTTAATGCAGAGAATGGGGATTGTTACACCATTAGATATGTTATTTGGCTTAATAGCAATAATATTCATTATAGAAGCAGGAAGAAGATCTATAGGTTTGGCTATAGCCCTTCTAACATTAGTATTTGTAGTATATGGTGCTTATGATGCTGGCTTTAGACTAGATGAACTTGTTGCGAGGATATACTTATATAATGTAGGAATATTCTCTACTCCATTTCATGTAGCTACGTTCATGATCTTTATATTCATGTTCTTTGGTAATTTAATATCAGAACTTGGTGTAGGAGAGTACATAAACAGTTTAGCGTTCTCAGTTGCAGGTTCAAGGAAAGGCGGTCCCGCTAAAGTAGCTGTTGTGGCAAGCTCATTAATGGGTATGATGAGTGGTTCTGCAACAGGTAATGTTGTTACAACGGGCTCATTTACTATTCCTTTAATGAAAAAGTTTGGCTATAAGCCTGAGATTGCAGCTGCTATTGAAGCTAGTGCTTCAACAGGGGGACAGATAATGCCTCCAGTCCTTGGTTCCGCCGCATTTATAATGCCATTATTTCTTGGCTTGAGATATTGGGATATTGTTGTTGCTTCTATAATCCCTGCATTACTGTATTATAGTGTATTGTATATATTTGTGGATCAGGAGGCTTCAAAACAAGGATTATTTGGATTACCAAAAGATCAGATACCTCCATTAAAGCCTTTACTATTTAGATTCTATTATTTACTACCTATTGCTGTACTTGTAGCAGTATTAGCGCAAGGATTCGATGTTGAACAAGCAGCTATTGCAGCAATACTATCAGCTCTCTTCTTGGAATGGTTTACCCGTAGGAATCTTAGTAGGATATATTCACTAATATTTATACTAATAATATTCTTATTTGGCTACATGTTTACTTGGCAAGGACTTGATATTTATGCTACACTTATACTACTCGGTTCTATCGCTATCATAATAACTTTACTCATAGGAATTATTCTGAAAGGAGCTAAAGAAATGACTACCATAACATTAAAAGCACTATCTAGAACTTTTAGAGGAATAATAGGTGTTGCACTAGCATGTGCTATGGCCGGTATAATAGCAGGTGTACTAGCTTATACAGGTCTTGCAGTTACAATGAGCAAATCACTCGTTGCAATAACTGGTGGCAACCTATTTCTCCTCCTGCTATTATCAATGGCTATAGCATTAGTACTAGGTATGGGAATGCCTACACCAGCAGTATATGTCTTAGGAGCAACATTAATAGCTCCAGCACTTGTGACTGTAGGGATTAATCCATTAGCCGCCCACTATTTCATATTCTACTTTGGCGTCTTAGCACCACTTACTCCTCCTGTTGCTGTAACAGCATATGCAGGTGCAGCAATAGCTAAAGCAGATTTTTGGAAAACAGGTCTTCAGGCATTTAGAATGGCTATAACCGGGTGGTTTATTGCATTCTCATTTGCAAGATATCCAGAAATGCTTATTGTACCAATACAGAGCTTATCCCTTAACACTATAATCAATATAATAGTAGGAATATTAGCATCTATGTTAGGCGGTATATCAACTCATGCAATAGCCTCTGGTTACTTCTTAGGAAAATTATCTACTATTAATAGAATAGTATTTGCTATAGCAATACTGTTCGTTGTACTTTCTATATTCTATAATACAATATTTATAGTGCCTGCAATAATTTCAGTAATACTTGGTATTCCTAAAGTAATGAGTATTTTTAAAAAGTAATTTTTTATAATTAATTCCTCAGCTCTTCCATGATCTTTATGAGTTCACATGTATATTCACTTGTTTTCAAAGGCTTTACATCCTTCATATGTCGTGCTAAGTCTTGCGTTACCTTCTTTCTCTTAATAGCTTCTCTAATAGCATTTCTAATTAGGCAAGCTGCTTCACTCCATCCTATGTAGTCTAGGATTAAGGCGCCACTTAGGATTTCTGCGGTTGGATTAGCTAGATCTTTGCCAGCGTATTTAGGAGCTGTGCCATGAACAGGCTCTCCAACGGCTATATAATCACCTACATTGAAGCCTGGAGCCATACCTATTCCGCCAACTAATGCATTTGCCATATCGCTGATATAGTCTCCATTAACG
>Ga0190366_1000245_pt1 | contig 12439 bp, 12 predicted proteins | sample 487218910_MG_FD_169990 | JGI IMG/M metagenome (GOLD analysis project Ga0190366, IMG submission 169990) | Hydrothermal vent microbial mat bacterial communities from Southern Trench, Guaymas Basin, Mexico - 4872-18-9-10_MG | ecosystem: Environmental > Aquatic > Marine > Hydrothermal vents >...
GGGCTTTACAACAACGACATGTTCCACTCCATTAACGGTTAACTTAATAGGTATATCTGGATATTCATTAGAAGCCATACATGATCACCCCGTAATACGAGACTTTATAAGATATAGACACCTCTTCATCAACACCTTCGATAGATCAAGACGGTACTCCGCAGGTGCCCGATAGTCACTAATACGCTTCATCTCACTCTCTAGAACCCTGTAGGACTCTCTAATAACTTCATCACTAAGCCTTTTACCACGTAGAAATTCTTCAGTCTTATACGCTCTACCTGGATAAGGCTTTCCAGTACTATCAAAAGCTATTCTTACATCAGATATAGTGTCTCCATTAAGAGCCATATAGGCGGCTGTAACAACGTATCCCATTGCATGTCCAAGGCGTCGATCAAGCTTCAGCAATGCAGTACTACTATTCTCTGGAGTCTCCTTAAACCTTACTTCTGTAATAAGTTCATTTGACTTACGATCAAGCTTCCTCTTACCAAGATAAAGGTTTTCAAGTTTAACCCATCTATCTCCATTCACACTAGATAGTTTTACTTCAGCATCTAATGCTAGTAGTAGTATAGCTAGATCACTCAACGGATGCGCCGTACCAATATTTCCTCCAACAGTAGCAATAGTCCTTAAATAAGGCGTTGCAAACTGCCAATACATATCATAGAATCCTAGATAACGCTTATCCTTTGACAGAAAACTATTATAGAGCTCATCAATAGTTGTTAATGCACCGATCCATACATACCCATTTTCGCGTTTAACATATGATAATTCCTTTTTCAAAGGCCATAGATCAAGTACTAGTTCCAGCCTAATAATATTTGTACGTGCTAGAACCAATACATCAGTACCGCCAGCCAAAGGTATAGCCCTATCTCCATGCTCATCAAGGTACTTTAAAGCATCATCAAGATTACTTGGTATATAAACGTTAAATCTTTGAGTACTAATGACTCATCACCACTATGAACTAGAATACCTAGAAATATTAGACTCATCTATGGTAAATAAAGTTAATCTAATAATTTTAAGCTAATTATGTATATTTTCGACATCTGTTTAAAAATTATATTATAGTATTTATCTTTCAAACGAATTATTTATAAAAAATAAATACTTCTATTAGAGAAAAAAATAGGGGACTGAGTATGTATAGAATAATATCAATTTTACTATTATTTCTCATACTATTGACTCAATTACCTTCATTACCTATCGCTACTTCAAATAATCTATTAAAACATAATTCATATGAACTAGTACAAAGACAAAATTCAATTGTTGACCTTCAAAAATACTGGCAAACATATGTAATTGACGTTAAGAATATACCTCCATTAATAGGTGCTAGAGCTGACAGTCTTCTTGTAGCATTATATGATGGAATAAAATGGTATTATGGAGAAATATGGGTATGGAATGGTTCACGAACTATATGGACACCATATAATACGACAATAAATATTCCAAATGCAGGAAAGTACTTAACAGATAATTGTAGATTAATCATAAGGATCCCTCTTTATATCAAGAATGAATATACAGAAGAATGGTCGGTACATGCTATACTTAGTCGGTTACACAATAAAGTATATATTGAATTAAATGATCAAGGTATAACGAGAGGATTTTACATTTTCTATGATAAACACTATAGCCGCGGCATGTATCCATTTATATCCCCGTCTAAGTATATTCAGTTATTAAATAAGGCAAGTCATGTCATAAGTAAGAATATTCTACGTATAAAGCCCTGGTTTGTACATACATTTTTAGTTTCAAGGGATCTCAAAAGAGTAATAGCTTATAACATGACTTATGCAGAATTTACTGAAAAATATGGAGTAGAATTTATAGATCCTCCTTGGCAAATAGATGGTGGTGGCGGAGGAGGGCCTCTTCCTAATGAAGAATACTGGTTTTTTATACCTGTTATTAATCAGTCGGTCACGGTCATTAATGGAGGGAAGAAGTATAGTATATACATAGGTAGTAGTGTGTATAAGGCTATACTATGTGTAAAGGTCTATAACCCATCATCTACAGCTTCTTCGGAATTAACGATTGGTATTGATGAAATCGAAGTAATTGATAATAAACACCAAAAACTACTTGAAGGACATAACTACGTATACTATATCGATCCCCAAGATGAATTGTATATTGAGATCCCTGTTTATCTAGCCTATAATCAATCTAGATACTATGCATTAAACATTACTTTCCTTAGCCCTCTCATAAAAATATGTGAGGCCTATCTTACTGTAATAAAAGACTATTCAGGAGTCTACGATACTTATCCAACACCGGAGACAAAAGATGCTATATATGGATACATGGAGGAGGCATTCTATTCTACAAATATGTGGATAAAATATAATGAGGCATTATCGGAGGATGAATTCTCAATATTGTCTACTCCAGTTATAAATGGATTCTACCTATATGGGGACTCATCAAAGTACGGTATATACGTCAAAATGAAATATTATATAGAACATAATACTTCAGTAGAGTTCTGTCTAAATGGAGTACCCATATATTCTATTGATCTAACTACGGGAGATGTTCTACACACATGGCAAGTAAAAGAAATATGGATACCATTGAGCAAATTTTCTGATATCGTAAAAGATGCTATTAAATCAGGACTAGGACTTGTATTATCAATAAAAACAGATATTTTGCAGAATGTAGTTGAACACATAGGTTTTAGAGAAATCTATATAAAATTACCGTTTCATCCCGATATATGGAGACCAAGATCTTATGCTTTCGGAAAACATGTCCATATAGCTGGTTTGGCAGGAATCCAAGTATATCCAGATGGCATATATAGCACTGGTCAAGTTAGTTTCATAATCGCTGTAAATGAATATTCATATGATCCAGATGGAGATGATATAACGAGTTACGATATCATAGCTGAAGTTTTAGCCTCAGGCATAGAATATCCTGAGGCAAACTATAATAGTATGGTACATGAAGTTATAGTGAACCTATCGGTTCCTAAGTACGTCTATGGATCTGCTCTTCCAACACGTCCTGCAGAAAGCATATATTTGGAAGGACAAGCTAATAGTGAACTCAATTCAACCAAAGAGATTGCCAAGCATGCCTATTGGATTGCTGATGCTATGTACAATGTATATGGATTATTAAGTAGTGGCGAAAACCCTATACTTGGCGGAATACTTTTTGTTTTGGGAAAAATCATCGATATTCTTCAGGAATCTGTTGCAAGTGTTGGCGTAGATATTATTGATAGTGACTTGTATAGGACATATTTGATAATATGGAATGGAGGGTTACAGCCTGTAAAGTATGGTAGATTTAGATATATAATTCCTATAGTTAGAAGTGAAGGTATTAAAAGTGATGGTGTAATAAAAGGAGGGGTATATGTCTTGATTGATGCTGAAGCTTATTGCTATATTGAAGCAAAGGTTTTAAGTGGACAGACACTCTATAGATCAGAGAAGTACGTTGTTGAAGGCAATAGGCTTCTTGTAAATAGGTGATAAAATGTTTAGAAAAAAGATCTCGTTTTTTTACATTACACTCTTTATATTAATTCTATGTTGTGACGTTTTAAGAGCATATATTATTCTTTGGTGCATTAATTCGTTTGATCAAACATTTATAGCTGGGTATCTACTCTCATATCCTCTTTTAGATTTTATTGTATCATTAGCCTTTCTACTACTTATAGCGGATATCATAATAATTGAGTTCTTTGCTGAGAAAATCAAAGAAAAGATAAAATTATTTAAGATATTGCTTTACAACTATTTACCTCTTTTATTAATCATTCTTGTTATATCTGTATTCTATATCATATTTCTTCCATGGTCATCAATAGAAATTCCTCTTGTAGTACTTGACTATATAATAAAATACTCTATATTTCTTTTTATTTTCTCAATTTTGGTTCTCATATTATATTATGGCTTATCTCCAATTTCTTATACTTTTATTTTTAAAGAATCAAGTATATCTTTTAGAATAGTTAATTCATTGAAAAGATTCAGAATCTTAGTCTTAAACTTTGAATTATTTCTAAAATATGTTTTTATTGGTTTTATAATATTTTTAATCACCGACATTATACTGTCTATATTTTTAGGTAATATTCTCAGTTTCCTTAGTTTTAACTTTCCATTATATCCTGTATATAGGATGCCTTCACACCCAGGTCTTAGGAACTATATTTTGACTAATATAACAAGATTGTCAACTTTATTAGCTGATTTTATATCTGTTATAGTCTTTTCCCGTTTTTTGAGAAAGTATGTTAATAGTTTATGGACGGAGGCCTATAAAATGCCAAACATCGGCTAATTCTTACTTTTGCATTGTAATTATGCTATTCATAATCTTTGTCCTTATTATATCTAGATCTTTATATTCTCTGTTATCTAGTCCTCTGATATATGTTATTACTTTTGAGGCTATGCTTACAGCTATTTCTTCAGGTGTTTCTGATCCTATGTCTATGCCTATTGGCGCATATAGTTTCCTCTTTACCTTCTCAATATCTACTCCTTCATTGACAAGTTTCTTAATGAATTCAACTACCTTCCTCTTACTACCTAGTAATCCAATATATTTTGCCTTTGATTGCAAGGCCCTTTTCAATACTGGGTAGTCAACATCTATTTCTCCATGGACTACGAGTACTATGTCGTTTTCTCTAGCTTTATCGTATATGTAGCCTGCTATCTCATCCGGTGATCCCGTGAACAGGTCTCTCGCGTATGGGAATAATTCTTTTGATACGAGTTCTTTCTGTGGATCAAGTATTATAACATTATATTTTAGTATGCCTCCAAGAATATCGGCTAATGGCTTGCCGATCCTGCCTGCACCGACTACGAATATGTTTGGAGAAGGCTTTAATACATCAATATACACGGTTAAAACCCCTCCACATATAAGGCCAGTATCTACTGTATCCTTAATACCTTTACCAGTTAAATCAAATTTTACAATACGGGGTTTTCCTTCCTTGATTGCTTCAAGAGCTTTCTCGATAACTCCTCTTTCAAACGGGCCTCCTCCAAGAGTGCCTAGTATAGTGCCATCAGATAATACAGCCATTTTTGCACCAACATCTCTAGGCCCGCTACCGATCTTTTCAGTTATTATTGCAAGAGCAACTGTTTTACCCTTATTAAGCTCCTTACTAATTAGCTCAAATAGTTTATCATCAGGTATTGTTGATGAGATCGCCATTTCCTTTACCTCAGAATCCAATATCACGTGTTACTATTTTAGGGAAAACTAATATGCATTACCATCTATGCCGGCGTTATAGTATTAGTCAACGATATATTTATATAAAAATAATTTATTTATGTTGTCTAGGACATGATATAATTGGGTGTAACTTATTTTGAGTAGAATACTACTATACCTATTGTTATTCATAATATTCCTCAGTATATCGGCATCATCGATAATAATACTATTGTCGGGAGCAGATTCTATAGGATGTGCTTTTTGGAGGCTTGGTTTTACAGTAATTATCTTATTAATATATAGCTTGTTATTTAGAAGATCAATTCTAAGAACCATGGTTAATGACGTATTTATTAATAAGTATGGGTTCTTAGCTGGTATATCTCTTGCAGCACATTTCCTTTTATGGATGGAGTCTCTCTATCATATACCTGTTGCCATTAGTACAACAATAGTTGTGTCCTATCCATTATTCGCACTTGTTGTTGATAGATTCGTATATCGTGAGAAAATCACTATCCTACAATACCTAGGCATACTATTTGGATTCATTGGATTAACGATGTTCCTATATAGAGGCTTTGTCGGCGACATTAACTTGTATGGTGTACTATTGTCTTTGTTCGGCTCTATTGCTGCAACATCTTATTTCTGTATAGGACGCTATGTTAGGCTTAGAAGGGATCTTATGGAGTATATTTTTCCTACATATTTTTATGCATTATTAGGAGTACTTTTCTATTCACTAGTTATAGGTAAAAACATATTAGCATATAGTCCAAGGTCATATCTCTTCTTCATATTATTGGCTATAGTGCCTATGCTTGGAGGACATACACTAATGAACTATATACTAAAGTATATGAAGTCCAGCGTAGTTACATCAATAGCTCTTACCGAGCCAATTGGAGCATCTATCCTAGCCTATCTGATACTAAGCCAAGTAATCGGCTTATATGAGGTAATACCCATGGCAATAGTCCTTACATCAATCATTATAGTTATAAGAGAAGAATTAAGAATAAGGAAAGAAGTTTTATCATAGATCAATATTTTATAACATTAAAAATTTTACTAGAACAAGGCGGTATATTTATTTTGCATTAATACCTATATTATTTATCTTAGTTAAATTTTCATTAGTTCCTACGGTAGTCCTTATAAGAGTTTGAGAAAGATATTAATACTTAATGACAATTTTCCATTCCTTGTTAATATTTTCTTTATAAATATATCTATTTAAACAACTATATAATTGTTTAAATAATGATAGTTTTTCTATAAGCATTATATAATTTCTAATAGTTTATGTATCAAAGCTTATTATCTTAGTAAGGGTTAAATAATATATTGGTGGAGATCACGGTTGACGTAATTATTATCCAGTATTCCAGAACTATGCAAGATACTATTGACTACTTTAAAGACTATAGTTTCTCGATCATGGGATACCTAGATAATGGGTATCAGAGGAAATTATTAGAATCAAGAGAATATTTCAAGAAAAATATAGTTGGTAAGAATAAAGTATCTGCTATATCATTACATAGTGGCCTACTTTACCGTATCATTAATAAAGAACTAGTCTATGAGTCATTTACAACTAATAAAGCAGATCTTCTAATACTCTCTCCAATATATGGAGTTGTCCATGCATTTGAAAAGATCAAATTGTATAGAGTAGATAATGATTTGAAATATGTAAGGATATGGATGCGAATGGGTATTGATAAATTATTAGCTAATTATGTCCGTAATAGGAGAGCTAAAAATGTATATGGCTTCTTTTCCAAAAGATCCCCTTACACACGTGTATTTTACTCGTTGATGAGGAGGTTAAGGAATATACGATCATATTTTATAACGGTTGATATATGTAGATCTGGAGCTGGTTTTATTGTTACGAGGAGCCTTGGTAAAGCAATTAATCATTTATTAACGAATCATTATGTACCTAGGATAGTCGATGACTGTGTATTGAGAAAGAGTAGTAAGTAACGTAATTAGTTTTAGAACTCTTTAACAAGCTTATACTCTGTACTTTCAATCCTAAACCCATGGTCCATGAGCTTTCTTGTTAATGCATTCTTAGTAGCGTCTACTGGTATTGTGATCCATTCAATATTCTTGTTAAAGGCCTCTTTCTTTAAAGCAGATAGTAATGCTGATAATGCTTCCGTAGGCTTATGATAGGATACTGCCAGATAATCTATTGTCATATCTTTTTCAGGCTGGTATGAAGCAAGTCCACGTAGTTTATCTCCACGATAGACCTCTAAGGTGTATTCTCCATAGAGTCTATAGATCTTTTTATCAACATATTCTGTAACACTACTCCACCATGCAGATGGCAATACCTTAGTCCTTAGATCTGTTGAGAAGCCCTTTCTAACAATAACCCGGTATCCATGGAGCCCATTAGACAATATCTTATCTCTATGGGCACTCAACAGTAACACTACTCCATCAACAATATATCGGTGCTTAATATAGAATCCTAGCGCAGAGTAATTATCTTTCTTAACACTCAATGATATGAGTTCAACTCTATTACTCCTCAAAAGATCCTCCATAGCCTGTAAAAGCTTAGATCCAATACCCATACCCCTATACCTTGGATCAACGGCTAGTGAGTCTATATAGGCTCTATCCCTATACTTATAAGCTATAATAAAGCCTGCAACAACTCCATCTACTTCAGCTACAAGTACCCTTCTCCCCCTAGACCTAATCTTCAATAAACCGGCAAACCATTCATAATCTTCTTCATCAAGTCCTCCAAGACTCTTCAAATGTATATCGAATATAGCTCTAGCATCTCGACATCTAGCAATACGTATAACAAGAGAACTATCCATAAACTCCCACACTACATGTAAACTAAATACATATCTATCCAGTACCTCTTACACACAGACTCTCCCATACACCGTTAAATACATATCTATAAATACACTTCTTAGAAACGAATACCTATTTGCTCAAGTAACTTCTTCACTCTCCTAAGCTCCTCAAGAGCTTCAGCATCCTTCTTTGTCAGCCTATAATAGGTATGATCATCTGTTTTTACTTCCTCAATTAACTCCTTTTCCAATAATTGGTTAAGAAGCTTCTTTAACCTATCATATGGTAGCCTGACACCATACATTAATTTTGTCGACGGTGCCATTCCCTCATTATATAGAGTATTAAGTATATCATGGACTATTCCTGTGACTCCTGTATCTAGACTTTAGTAGTCGTAGCCGTTGACTATTTTCTTCCCTGGACTGATACACATACCGCGATCGCTACTAAGCCCATGGGCCTAAGTATTTCGCCGAATAAGAATACTCCATGCGATCCTATGATGACTGCTATTGCCCTTAGCAAATGAGATGTTAGGAATAATGTGTATCCTATACAGCTTATTGTAAAAGTCCTTTTCTCTACATAAATTTTTATTTAGTACTATATGTAAATTCATTATTGATCAATAGCTAGGTGGGATCATTATGGAGATTCCTACTAGCTTCAATAAATACTTCTTCATCGATAGAATAGAGGTTTTAAAGAAAATGTGTTTAGAAGGTAAGTCTCCAGAGAACTTCCTTATCGGATTTACTAGAGCAGTTCCAGCAGTAATAACCTATGGACCAGCAGGCTTAAGTGGCAGTATTAAGATGGTTGGTTTTGTGCCTAAGAAAGAATTTATTAATGAAATGGCTGAAAAAGCATATAGATACGCATATATAGATCGTGGTAAGGATATGAGAGACATAACATGTTTATTGCTTAAAGAGTTTTATAGAATAGAATTAATAGATCCAATGCTTATCGGAGGCCTAGAAATGGCTTTTAGACATAGTTGGGAAAATATAAGAGCTACTGGAAAAGCTACACTACTCTTCTATACACCGCCAAATACTAGTTATGAAGTTAGATGCGGTGTAGAAATTCATGAAGAAGATGGCGATCCCTATAAGAAATATCTTAATAGTATGCATGACATATTCCATTGGAGTGGTAGGAAAAGTAATTATCCTGCATACATATTCAAGATCAAGGAAATATATGATAATTCTAATTCGAGAGAAGGATTTGGAAGAAGAATATATCCATAAGGATTTAGATAGATACTCTTCATAATCAGATTATAATGTTATGGAAAATTATTTGTTTTATAGATACCCATCTATAAAGTGTGATAGTCTTGTCAGAAAAACAAGTTGTAAAACAGGTTTGTATGAAGTCTAGTGGAGAAGTTATTAGGAATACTGAGTGTGGCCAAGAATTTATATGGAAACACACTTATTCAATACCGAAGGAGTGTAAGCCGTTATTTAGTTTTACAGCTAAACCATACATTGAACTAGTATTTCCCATATATTATGCTGGAGGTCTACGCAAGTTTTGCTTAATTATTAGAGAAGACGGTATTCTAAGCTATTCACATGAAAAACTAGCTGATCTAATAGATGAAGTTATTGAGAGCCTAAGATCTAGGGAGAAGATACGTATTGAGGATATTCTTATTTTTCTATACAAGGCATTAATAAGCTACTATCATAGAGAATTATCTAATCTAGATAATTCTATTGAAAACTTCATTAACCGTGTTATGAGGGGAGAATTGCTTTATGAACCCATATATCGCCTCTATAATAGAGCGTCGCATCTACATAGAGGAGTTCATGGCATAATTTATTCTCTCCAATGCCTTGATAGATTCTATCCTGATCTAAAAGATCTTGGTGATGAAGCTATTATGTTGGAGAATATGTATAGTACTAGTATTGATAGGATTACACAAGCATTTAATCTATACTATACATTAATTAGTGAAAAGACTAATAGAGTTGTAACTAAACTAACAATTATATCAGCTATATTCCTCCCATTAAGTCTTATAGCCGGTATATATGGAATGAACTTTAGATACATGCCCGAGCTCCAGCATCCATATGCTTATCCAATAACATTAACAGCCATGATAATTATTGCTATAGGTGAACTATTATACTTTAAAATAAAGAAATGGATTTAGAGATCATATTTGTCACAGATAATTAATAAATGTTGTCTATGGTGAGATATTGATCACTATAATAGCACACTACAGTATGTCTTAGATAAGTGTAATTAACATTTTATAATAGTTATGATTAAAACAATCAATATTTATATTTTGTAAAAGATTAAATTTCTTGTCTATAAATATCTTATTATGTCGAGGAAAACCTTTTCTATTTCGAAAACATATTTATCCAATGTTTATAGAGGTGATTCTATGAACAATAGGGCTCTTATTGTAATAGTATCAACTATTCTATGGTTCATAGCCTTCGCCTTACAAGGCGCTGGACTAGTTGCTAGTGATCCCCATGTATTTGTAGGAGGCATTCCATTGCCTGTACTATACACGTTGATCATGGGTTTATGGGGTGTCGTTAACTCATTGCTTGCCTACTTCATATGGGCTCCAGGATTCTATGAGAGAGCCTATAAGTTATTAGAGGAGGAGTAATAATGGATCTGGTATCTATAGTCTTAATAGTTATTGGCTCTTATTTAGCCATAATGTTAGCTATTGGTTACTGGGGCTATAAGAAAACCAAGGCTACTCCAGAAGATTATTATCTAGCCAATAGGACTCTAGGCATCCTAACATTATCTATGACATTTATAGCCACTTATGCAAGTATGTGGACTTTCCTTGGAGCTGTTGGTGGTAACTATAGGCTTGGCCTGACATTTGCGAGTATGATGATGATGTGGAACCTCTTATGGCCCATGATGCTATGGTTATTCGGGCCTAGAGTATGGCTTGTAGGTAAGAAGTATGGATACATAACATATTCTGAGCTTATTAACGATTATTATGGAACAAGTCTCCTAGGAGCACTGGCTGCAGTTATCGGTGTTATAGCTTTAGTACCATATATATCAGTACAGTTAATGGGTGCAGGCATAGCTCTTGAAAGCTTTACAAAAGGCGGGATCCCGTATATATGGGGAGTTTCATTAATGTTTATAGTAATGGTTATCTATGTCTTGATCGGTGGATTAAGATCTGTTGTATGGACAGATGTGTTACAGGGAATATTCTTTCTCACAGTAATGCTTGGACTATCACTATATGCAGTACATCTTGTAGGAGGATTTGGATCATTATTTACTAAAATCGTTGCCGAAAACCCTGATCTACTAACTCCTGGTAAACAAGGATTTGGAATATGGATTGGATATGTACTTACATGGGGTAATGCTATATTACTACCCCATATGTTTCAGAGACTATTAGTTGCTAAGAGACTTGAAACACTCGGTAAGAGTGCTGCATCATTATCTATACTAAGTGGATGGGTACAGACCATACCTGTTTTCCTACTAGGTATTTCAGCAACAATACTCGTCCCCGGACTTACGGGTAAAGCTACTGATGCAGCTACTATAGAGTTTGCAACAAGATACCTACCATTATGGCTTGCAGCAACTGTTGTAGCTGGCGCGTTTGCAGCTGGCATGTCTACACTTGATAGCCAATTACTAACTTCTAGCTCACTACTTCTAAGAGACTTATATGTTAATCCTTTAAAGAAGAAGTTACCTCCTGAAAAAGAGACGTTCTATGCAAGATTACTTGTACTAATACTTGGTATTATAATAATGATATTTGCATTAAGTAGGCCTGGACTAATAGTTCCAATATCGACTGCAGGCACAGCAATAGCTATATCAAGCTATTTCTTCCCATTAATAGGAGCACTTTATTGGCCTAGGGCAGGTAAAGTAGCAGCTTATGGAAGTATCGTAGTAGCCGCAGTAACTGCTATAGTCACATGGATTATTCTACCATTCCCTCTAGGAATATATAATGTATTATGGGGTCTAATATTAGGTGGAATAACATATGTCATATTGGGCTTAATAGCTCCTCCACCACCAAAAGAAAGTATAGATAAGTTCCATGGCCTCTTTAAGAAGCTTTAAATGAAGGTAGAAAAGCCAATGTCTGAAATACAGTACGTCATAATACTGCAGGGATACCCTATATCGTCTTCAATAGGGTTTCTAGGCTGGTCTACAGCTGTACTAATAATATCCAAAAAAGGACTATACCTAGTGGATACGGGAGCATATAATACAAGGAAAATACTATTAGAAAGACTATTAGAACTCGGTATACCTCTGACATCAATAGATG
>Ga0190366_1000246_pt1 | contig 12430 bp, 13 predicted proteins | sample 487218910_MG_FD_169990 | JGI IMG/M metagenome (GOLD analysis project Ga0190366, IMG submission 169990) | Hydrothermal vent microbial mat bacterial communities from Southern Trench, Guaymas Basin, Mexico - 4872-18-9-10_MG | ecosystem: Environmental > Aquatic > Marine > Hydrothermal vents >...
GTTTGTTTTAGAAGCGAGAAAATTAGAGCTTGACGTTAACCCCTACGCACAGGTATACTGCCTCCCCTGTGTCAGCAGATTCCTGGGAGGAGACGCGATAGGAGACGTTCTACTATCTGGGATGTACGATTCCCCTGAAATCTCGCTTCTAGTCGATATAGGCACTAACGTCGAGGTAGTACTGGGTAGTCAGGGTTGGTTCCTCTCGACCACGGCGGCAGCTGGCCCCGCCTTCGAAGGTTGGGGTATAAGGTTCGGCATAAGATCCGTAGAGGGAGCTATAGATAGAGTAAGGATAGATCCTAAGACTTTAAAGGCGAAGTATACGGTTATCGGAGGGGTAAAGCCGAAAGGCATATGTGGCTCCGGACTGATAGACCTACTAAGCGAGCTCTTCAGGCACGGGATTATAGATAGCCTCGGGAAAATAAACAGGAAGATTCAATCTCCTTATATAAGGAAGGGCTACGACGGCTACGAATACGTGGTAGTGCCCAAGGAGGAGACAGAGATAGGCAGGGATATAGTGATAACGGAGAAGGATATAGCCAACTTAATAGATTCTAAATCGGCCGCCTGTGCCGCCATAGCGGTGCTCTTAAAGAAAATGAGGCTTTCCGTAGAAGATATAACTAAAGTCTACATATGCGGTGCTTTCGGCAGCTATATGGATCCTAACAGCGCTACAGCTATAGGGCTATTACCCGAATTCCCCCACGCCAAGATAATATACTTGGGCAACGGCTCGGTGGCGGGCGCCTACCTAACTTTAGTTTCAGAAAAGTATAGGAGTAAGGCCGATGAGATAGCTAAGCTAATGGCCTACTTCGATCTCTTAAAAGACGCCGATTTCATGGACGAATATCTAGCCGGCTTTGTCCTGCCCGGTAAGAAAGAGCTATTTCCAACTTGGTGGAAGGCTAGTAGAAGAATAAGACTTGCGCAGTAAAGCAAAGTTATTCGCATATTCCATAGTGCTCGACTACTAGCTCGCAGCAGGGATCTCCCTTAGCCATACGCTTAACTTCCTTGCTGATTACCCTGGTATTTCCCATACCACTAGAGTTGGCGACGTATTGAATAATTCCAGTTAAACATGACATAAGTCTTTCTCATATCCCCCTACTCCTCGGTTATAGAAGAGTATATCCTAACCCTAGTCTTAAGAGACTTCTCCTCGAACTCGAGAATTTCAAACCTGAAGTTATTACATTTTTACAAAGCGTAGCTATTTCAGAGATGAAAGAGTGGGCTCGAGCGAAAAACTTTACGACGTATATGTAGAATTAAAAGTGATGGAGTTTTGGAAAAAGCTCCTATTGACAATCCTCATAGCCGCTGTTGTAGCTGCTTACTTCCTCTGGCCTAGACCCACGCCTAAACCTTCTTTGATAGTGTTGCAGATAGATGTTGAAGGTAGAGGTAGTGTTGGATATAACGGCAAGCTAAAAGACTTGGAACCCTTTGGAATGTCACAATGCTACCCAACACAGGACACTTCGCGGTAAATCTTAGCTGGAGCATGCCGGTCGTAGATCCGGGCTACGAGGTTTATGTAATGGTTATTGGGGTGGAACCGTGAAGAAGTTCATGATACTGTTATGATTCTATCGCTGTTGCTGCTCTTAGTGCCGCTACCTAAAGTAAAAAGCAGAGATCGGCACGATTTCGGTGCCGCTTGGTTGGAGCCAGATAGATCCTAGCGGCGGAAAAGATGTAAAGATAGAAAGATTGCATGGCCCGGTTGGTATAGTTATGCTCTTTATAGTAGTGATTATGATACTGGTGTTACTGTTAAGAGTGACGGGTATTTTGAGGCGGGGTTTACGGCGGATTTAAATATTTCGACTTGGCCTCATCGGTTTTTGTGGAAGTATTTTACAGTCTAGTATTTCGTTCCGGCGGAGAATAATCCAATTTATGGAGATAAAGTAAGGTTTGAGTACAAGTTTGTGCAGTTTCCGAAGAAGGCTAAACTAGTGGTCTATCGCGACGGAGAAGAAATCTATAATAGCGGAGAGATAGAAATTGGAGAAAAATAAAAGTTAAAAATTCTAGAACTGCTAGCGCCGTAATAGACTCAATCTACTCAATCGGCGGTCAAGGCGAATCCGCTCCTTTAGCTAAGTTTACTATGACAAGCGGCCCAGATGAGCTGGTATTTGAGACAGATACAGAGGCAACATACAGGGCTTATTTCTGGTACTACTCAAGCATAAACGGGAACAGCTGGATTTCGATAAGAGCGCTTAGCGCTGATAAAAACTGAGGAGTGCTTCGGGGGCAGCGATGAAATCTTTAGAAAGTTTCACTTAAAAACTAGCTTGATTATAGTTAAGCACCTTAAGTAGGTCGGCGAGTTTAGGTACAAAAACATCGGCTATTTCTTTATCTCTAACTGGACATTTTACGCCTATAGTTTTCAAACCTGTTTTCTTGGCTCCTACTAGGTCTTTTACAGAGTGCCCAACGAAAAATGATTCGCCGGGACTTGAGCCGAGCCTATCTAATACCGTTAGATAGGCTCTTATCTCAGGTTTACAGTAGCCTATATCGCAGGAACAAACTACTGCCTCGAATACGCCTTTAAGCCCTGCTCTGGCAAACCACTCCAGTTTCTCCCGCGAAGTGTAAGAAGAGTTAGAGAGAACGGCCAATTTATACCCTGCCTTCTTTAAAGCTTTAAGAGTTTCTGGGACATCTCGATAAAAGACTATATTATTAGCCATCTCCTTATTGTAGACGCTGTAAACCTTGTCTGCGATGTCATCTCCTTCAACTCCTAGATATTTTAGGAAAAGATGCACTTCATCTCTCCTAGAGATAAAACCTCTAAAAGAGAGCTCGCGTAACTCATGAATAAAAAGTAGATGTTCCTTATCAAGCTCGAATCCCACTCCAGTAATTCTCCGGATTACGTCTCTCAAAACGCTCAGCGAGTCTTTACGCCTGTAATAGAGTAAGCCCCCTGCATCCAAGATCACGCTTTCCACCGAACCACCGTGTGGAAAAGCGTTTTCTCTTATATGGTTTTAGTGTTTAAACCAGTAGCTCTAAATAAGTTTAATTGAATTCTGAAAGTCTAATGTTCTAACAATGGAGTTGGTAAACTGAACTTTAACCGTATTTTATTTACGGCTACATTTTATATACTAAACACTTAAAGAGGCATAAAGCTTAAAATCGCTTCTATATAAATATAATTATTGGGGTGAGATAGAATGGTCGACGTAGCGGCACAGATAATGAGCTCTATAACGGAGATAATAACCCAGATAATCGAAGCCATACCCTCGATATTCGCCGCCTTAGTAATCATCGGAATAGGCTACGCCGTTGGAGGTATAGTAGGCAAAGCCGTAAACAAGCTCATCGAAATCACAGGTATAGAGAAAGCCTTCGATCAGACCGACGCGGGCAAAGCGTTTAGGAAAGCCGGGATAGACCTATCTGCCTTCGTAGGTTCCCTAGTTAAAGCCTTCGTGATAGTAATCTCAGTTTCCATAGCCCTACAGCTTCTACAAGTAGGCGAGCCCACTAGGAGCTACATCATAGCCATAGCCGACTATCTGCCCAAACTCGTAGGAGGTATAATACTGCTAAGCCTAGGCATCGTGCTAGTCGAGTTCTTGGCATCCTACGTGAGGCACATACTGCTCCCAGTATTCCCCGAGAAGCATAGAGAGCTAGTAGATATGCTCCGCAACTTGCTGCTAATAGGTTTAGTCGCCGTTGTGTTAAGCATAGCTCTACAGATGATGCTATTCACCGGAGAGTTCATATTCTCACTAATAATAGGCTTCGTTATTATCGGCGTCGGGATATCCCTAGGCGACACCCTAGTAACCAGCATAGTCGAAGATCACGAAGAATTCAAACCCGTAGCTGGCTACGCCAAGTTCATACTCTACAGCATATTCCTCCTAGTCGGTGTAGCTGGCATCTTCAGCAACTTCCCCGGTACAGAGCAGGTTATAGCAAATCTAGCTTGGGGCTTAGCCATAGCCATGGGTATAATGTTAGTGCCTATAGTTTACGGGCTTACCAAGAAAATAACTTCGGAGGCTAAATAAAAATCCTAAATTTTTTAATTAACTTTCCATCAGCTGTTTAATAGTTTCGGGCTTCCACTTCTCCTCTATGAATTTAGATATATCCTTCGAGTCTAACGGTCCTACCAGGACGCGCCAACCCGTAGCGTCTTCTATATCGCCGGCTAGCCTGGCTGCTTTACCCGGTATTATTAATATTCTATGCTTAACCATTTTCTCGACTCCCGAGGATTTGATTATCTCCGCTATATTATCCGGTAAAAGCTTCCTACCCGGCACGGCGCATTCAACGGCTATACCCTCGGTATCTGCCAACAATAGGTAGCAGTCTATCTTACCCGCTTCTATATCGCCCGAAACTATGTAATAGGTTAAGGCGAAGTTCCCAGTAAGCATCACCGGGGACATCTCGTTCGGATTACCTATAATTCTCAACCCTGGATCTACTGCCACGGGTTTCCTCGGATCCGTGTAAATGTTAAACCTTAACATCACTAAGGGTAGGTAAACCCATCCTTCCAGCGAATGCATGATAAGTAAGTCGGCATATCTCAAGATTAGCATAGAGGCCGTTATCATCTCCCACCAAGCTTTAGTCTGGGCGTCTCCGTCCACCATCTTCCAGGCCGTTATAGGCGTGCCTATTAACGGGTAGCCTGCCAGTTGATAGTCATCGTTACAGGCTTTCCACCTTAACATGGTGAAGGCGTCTATCGTAGACCTTAAACCTTTAAAACCGACGAAAGTGCCGGGGTCTAAGGCTATCTCTGAAACTCCTATATTAAGGAGTGTCTTAGCCAGCGAGACTAAAGTGTCGAGGTCGTTGGGGCTGAATATCGCCAGAGGGAGTTTATGCTTTAAAGCTATATCTGCCATTTCAGACCAGTTATCCCTAGTCGCCGCGTATAAGAGGGGCTTGCCGTTGGGCAGCGCCGAGACTCCGGCTTCCATAACTTTCGGGTTTAGGGTGCAGAGAATTAAAGGCAAGCTGGTGTTCGTAGCTACGAAGTTCACGGTTTTCTTGAAAGTTTCAGGGTCGTTAGACACCGACCTGACGGCTATCAGGTCTAGGGTTAGCTCTCTGCCTATATAGGTGTATTTGAAGTTCTCGGCGAAGTTTATCCTCTTTATCAGCTCATCCTTAGACATTGTATCGTCTACGTCTATGGCTATGGGCGGCGGGTTGATGTAAGTTAATTCGTGTCTGTGGAGGACGTACTCCCCGCCTATTTTCACTACCTTCTTATCGCTTCTAAGCTCTATCTCTCTAACAGGCGGAGTGAGAATCTCCTTAAGCTTCTCGTAGTTCTTCCTGTATTTAGGCTCCTCTAGTAGCGGGGTGCAGAGCTCCAGCCTAGTCTCCATGTTAACCAGTTTTACGGCGAAGGCCATGCAGTTTTCTTCTCCGCATTTCTTGCAGTTTGTCTTCGGCAGCAGTTTATAGATATCTATTGGGCTTACAGCCTTCCAGGGCATTCTCTCACCCCAACTTCGCGCTCACCCAGTCGTGTATGTCCCGGCTTTCGCCGGGGCTGCCCTCCAGTAGGCTTTTAATTATCTCTTTCATAGTCTTTATAGAGTATGGGTGCATCATCATGAAGTAGTCGGCACCAGCCAGTAAGGCGGTTAAGCCGGTAATCGTCTCCCAAGCCGGGCCTCTAATCTCCTTCGGCCCCCAGAAGGGATCCATTTTTATCCAAGCTTCTCTAGCCGCCCAAGCGTTCGTGACGCCGGCGACTATCGGGTGTTGGAGATCAGTGTCGCCTTTCAACGCGGCTAGCCTAGCTCTCTCCATTACCGTGAAGCCGTATTCTAAGCCGTAGCCTATTCCGGCCATGTTAGTATCCATCATGATTCTCTCTTTGGGGATGTAGTCGTATAGCTTCCTGTTAAGTTCTCTAGCTTTATCCAAATCCATCGGCGTGAAGGCTATCACCACTGCGTCCTTATTCTTTAAGTACTCGGCGATATCTTCGAGCTTCATATCCAGGTTTAGGGAGTTTATGACTATTCTCTCGCCTTCAGCAACGTCTACGACTTTCTTGAAGACTTTTACATCTTTAACAGGGTCTCCTGAGCCGCCTACGCAGAGGGGCACCTTTACTGTTTGAAGGACTTCTTCTACAACCCTAGCGGCCTCTGAGGGCGGGGTATCCTTTATGTAGGGGTCGGTGCTCACCAAGTGGAGGTTAATCATATCGGCTCCATACTTTTCGACGCATCTTTTAGCCCATTCCGCGGGATCGTCCATTACGTCCTCAAAGTGCATCCTGATACACTTCGGCAGTTTGATTTTCATATCGAAAACGTCCATAGCTATAACGGGCGGATGAGGCATTATACCTTTGAACATGTAGAAAGCGGGTAGAGTCTCGCCGCCCAGGATGAAGGTCCTATCCCTAGTCCCTCCCTCGCTCTTCGTAGCTCCTATCTTAACCTCGACTACCTTCCCGACCCACTCCATTTTAGGCTCTTCGAACTTCTCCTCGACGAGTTTCTTGACGACTTCTACAGCTTTAGCAACAGGCTTGGCAACGGCGAGGGGGACGCCGGGCTGTATTATAAGCTCCAATTCGTCGACTTCTATCTCCACGTCTTCTAGGACAATCTCTCCGTACTTCTTTAAAAGCTCTAGGAGCTTAGACCCTAGAAGCTCTATTTCTTCATTTTTTTCCTGCTCCGCCACTTTTCTCACCTCTCCTAATTATCGCTCTCTTAGCCCTAATCTTAACGTTTTTCAATATTATCTTAAAGCCTCCGCCGACTAGGGGTATGCCGGCCACAGGCGCCCCTTCTATGGTCACCGGAGCGGTAACTTCGGGAACTTCAACTTTCTCCTCAACGACCTCTTCTTCCGGAGGGGCTTTTTTCCATCTTTCGACTATCGGATGTCCCTTCTCGATGAGGAATTTCTTCAACTCCTCGATGTTAGTGGCGTCCTTCTCCGTAGCTATCTTCCCTATCAACTCTTTAGGTATGAAATCCTTGACTCTCTCTAAAACCTCGGAAGGCACCCACACGACCCTATACCAACCGCCGTCGGCCTGCAGGAACTTAGGGGAGCGCATATATTCTATAGATATGCCGTGGAAACCGTCTATCTGCCTACCGCCGGCGGTCGAGTCGGCTAGAGTGGAGAACGGTAAGCCGTTGACGGTAACTCCTTTAAATCCTCTATGCACTATACCGAAACCGTCTACTTCGGGGATATAGAATGCTATAGCTTCGAAACATCCACACGAGGTGTGGGGGTAGCCGAAAGCCGAGTACAGCCAGACCCTAGTAACGGCGCCTAAGCTTTTCTCTTTAACAGCCTCATTTACCCCTGTGTACTCGCCCCTTAGAGGGTCTATGCATTCTCCTTTCTTAATGGCGAAAATTGGGCCCTTAGGGTCTACTCTAGCCGCGGCTCTGCCGTCGAACCAGCTAATAGCGCCGCAGTTAGAGTATCTCTGGGGCGTTATAACGCAGACATGTGTCGGAGCGAAAGACTGGCAGAGAGAGCAGCCGTAGAAGGTGTCTACTTCCTCGTCTTTTAATCCTCTGGCTCTAGCGTCTCTAGCTTCGTATATCTTCATGGCCTCCTCGTACATCTCCTTAACTTTCTCCGGGTCTGTGAAGAAGGTTATCTGTATCTTCTCTATTATCGGTAATTCGCTCTTAAAGAGCCTCTGAAGAACCTTGCCGATGTAGACGAAAGAGTTTAACCCCTTCTTAAACGACTTCTTGCTAAGCCTAAGCCATATATCGTACCTCTGGTTTAAGTGCATAAACCCTTCAATATAGTTGCAGTACTCGTGTATTCTCCTCTCGATAACCCCCTCTAAATCCTCCTCTAGCTGTTTCCCGGCTACCTCTATGTATATCCCAAATGGGTAAGACTTGCCCTCCTCTAAGTCTTTAAGATCCGGACCTACAATCGTTATCTTGCCATCTTCCACTTCCTCAGGTTTTTTAACCCTTACCAGCTCAAACTTATACTCAACCTTAGGACCTCCAAGCTCAACATACATATCGCGTCTTCTTATCCTCTCTCCCTCATAGACTACGCCTACATCAACCGGTATATCTTCAAACATTGACATATTCCCACCTACAGGTTATTTTTTAAAGAATCTAAATACTTTACCCATTCTTTGAAACTCATATTGGGCGGAGAAAACGTAGCGTTTGGTTGATAGTAGGGGTCTAGGCTTATAGTCCTCAAGTGTTTATAAGCGAAGTGTTTTAAACCGTTCAGCATAACCCACTCATAGTAGTATGGGAAACCTAGGAATATCGCCAAATCATAATTTCCGCCTCCATCGAAGCCATTCCAGCCGGGATCTCTGAGCCTATCCGTAACCTCCATTGCCGGCATAAGGTAGACGTGCTCGTAGCCTTTAGCGTCGAACTCTTTTATCAAGCTCCCGGTAACGACTATGTGAGCCTTAATTCTCTTCGCTAAATCGAGTATATAGTCTACCAAATTGAACTCGCCCCTACCCATCTTGGCGGTTTTATACCCGACTATTATCAAAGGCCGCTTAGCTCTTTTGATCAGGATCGCTAATCTCTTCGGGTCATCAATTAAGAAGGCTTTAATAGGACCTGGAATTTCGGCTTTCTGCCAGGATTCCCCCCTGATCATGGTCTCCTCCTCACCAACTCCTCTAAGAGAGTTGGATCGGGTATTTCCATTTCCTTCCACCCTTTCTCCTTTAACACTTTTAATATCTCATCTTTCATTGTTATCGGTATATCGGCTTCTCTCCTAACGAACAAGTGGATATCGTCGGGCATTCTGCCAAAGAACTTCCTGTGCAGGTCTATGTAGTGAGTGAGCTTTATCGCTCTACCCTTAGTAGTATCATTAGCTCTCATACAGAGCTTAGCCGCCATAACCATGGCTTCTTCCGCAGTTTCAGCCGCGTAGAACAAGTGCTCGGGGACGGGCCCCACGTATACTCTCTTCCCCGTCCTGGCGTCGTACACGTACCAATCTTCTTTTCTCTCCCTCCTGCCGAGGAGTACACGCCTATACTTCGAGCCGTGAGGCCCGACTATAACGGGCACGCCTAGGCGCCAGAAGCCGGATGCTATAGAAGCCGCTTTCTGGGACATGGCGCCCCAGGCTATGCCTACTGCGCCGACTCTGTTCAGTATATAGTCGGCTATCTCTTTGTAATTCGCTCTTAACCTACGCTTGGCGAATATGCTGGCTATCTTAATAGCGGCGCCTGAGATATGGGCGTTGGCTACACAAGAGCCCACGTTGACCAGGCATCCGGCGTCGAAATCCCCCGGATATAGCTCGTATAAGGTCTTACCTTCCTCGTTCTTGTACATGCCTATGGTCATCGCGGCGCATCCGGAGACGACGACTATATAGCGCCTCTTGAGGAACTCTTCGCACATCCAGACGAGCTCTCTCCCTCCCTCCGCGTAGTTGGCGCAGCCGACAAAAGCTATAACTCCGGGTATTTCGCCTAAGACTATGGGTCTGCCTACTTCTCTAATCTCCGTATCCTGTATAGGCCCTCTGCCAACTCTAATCCTGAACTTCTCTTCCTTCATCTTTCTCTCGGAAGCCTTCGCTATTAAACTGAAGATAGGTATTCCGGCGGGACAGGCTTTTTCGCACCTAGTGCAGGCGATGCAGTAGTCGTAGAGGCTCGCCAGTTTATCGAATCTACCTTTAGCCGCTTCTTCTAGAGCCTCAGAGATAGGCAGGTTATTGGGGCATGCTCGCTCACACTCCCTACACCTTCGGCATTTTTTAGCGTATTCAATTACTTCTTCCATGGATGGCAAAGCCTTATACTTGGTCCTCATAGGGGCTAGCTTTAAAGCGGCTTTAACAGCGACTTCACCCACTTTATCCGGGTCTCTTATGAAAGCCCCCGGAATCTTACCGCTTATAAGTTCCTCTACGACTTTATCCGGGTCTTCCCTGGTCTTATCGGGGAATCCCTGACAGTTTTTCTCGCTAGTAGCTATAACCACGGCCCCTATACGTCGAGCTTCCAGCGGTACGTCAGTTTTTATGCACTGCTCGTCGATAACTATGACATCTGGCACGCCAGTCCTTATGAAACGCAACTGCCAGGAGATAGGGCCAACTATCTTAGCGCTCCTAGAGTATCTCGTCAACTCATGGGCGGTGCAGCATAAACCGCATACCTCGATCAAGCCCGTAAGCCCGTTCTTCTCGATATAATCCACTATTCCAGTGCCGGGCGCGATGTTATGCCCTATACACAGTATAACAGGCTTCGAGATATCGATAACTCCAAGCCCTAACTCCGCAAGGGGAGCGTTCGGGTCAGCCTTGGGGAAGCCTAGGAGCGCGGTCTGGGCTATATCGGCTATCTCCATAGCTACGTGGTCTAACATGCCGACGTGGAAAACTTTGGATTCGAAATCTATACTGTTCCCTTCTTGCCCAGTGTGAGTTGCCGCTAGCATGTGGGTGATCTGAGTCTCTACATAATCTAAGGCATCTTCTAAATCGCCTAAAGTCCTAGGCTTTATTCCGCAGACTAGGCGCGTAACAGGAGCCTCTATGTGGACATCCATCCCTAAGTCTATGGGGGCATCCCTACCGAATTTCTCTATCAGAAACTCCACCAACTCCCTAGCGTGGCCGGTGTGCGTCGCGGCTCCTATACAACACGCTAAGAGGACTATACGCGACTGCTGGGCGGCCATGTCAAGACCACATGCCCCTCTCTTATCCCTCGATAAGTCGCACTTTCCAAAAGTGCATAGACAGCAGAGGTCGCAGAAGGGCATGTACACCGGCTTATACCTGCTTAAAAGCTTCAAATCCCAATCCCTGAGATCGGCCACGGAGGGGAAGGGAGTGGGGCCTTCGGGTTCCTCCCACTCCTCCACAACTTTCCCTATGCTAATTTCTAAATCCTTGATACGTCCAAGAGCGGACTCAAGCTCGCCAATTTTAATTTTCAATTTTTTAACCATAGCAACACACTCCTCTTAACAATAACATCGTTCACCATGCACCTTAAAGAGCTTAGAACGATAAAAATTTTTCTAAACGTTAATCCTCTTTTAAAAAATAGAGGCTCCGCCTTTTCCGAAGTTAAGAATTTTTGAGCTATAATTAAAGTAGTGGAAGGAAAAATGTCCAGGCCTTCTCCAGCTTAGAACTAGCCCATCTTGCCTTTAACGGTGTAGCCTTGCTCCGAGAGCTTTGTTAAAGCTCTTCTTAAAGCCTGTCTGAGCTCCTCTGCCTTGTTCTCGGGGATATCGTCGTAGGTGAAAACCCAAGCGCCCCATTCTATCCCTGCCGCGTATTTGAGCTTATCCTTCGACCTGTGGACGGGGTAGAACTCCACGTGAAAGTGGAAGTATTCGTGGTCTCCCTTGCAGGGCGCTTGGTGAAAGAACATTATATAGGGTAAGCTAAAGTCGAAAAGAGAGTTGTACATTGCAACGATCACTTTTAAAATATCAGCTAAATCCTCTACCTCTTCAAGGCTCATCTCAGTTAATTTAGGAAAATGTCTTTGGGGGTAGATGTGGGCTTCGTAAGGCCACGTCGCGAAAAAGGGCAAAAACCCTACGAATGATCGATTCTCATATAAGATGCGTTTTTTCTCCTTTTTCTCCAGTTCTATTATATGGCAAAATAGGCATTCTCCCTTTTCTTCATGGTATTTTCTAGAGTTTTTCATTTCAATCTTTAACTTCGGGGGTATGAAAGGCAAAGCGTATATCTGCGAGTGAGGGTGCGTGAGCGAGACTCCGATTACCTCACCTTTATTCCTGAATACGGCTACATATTCTATCTTCTCGTCTCCACAGAGTTTCCGTGTTTCCTCTACTAGGGTTTGAATATACTTTACCAAATTTAAATAAGGTATTGTATCTAAATCTCCTTCATGTTCCCTAGTTTCGACGACTACTTTACAGTATCCATAGCCTGGCCTAACTCTGTAAATATCATATCCAGTTCTCGAGGGTACGGCATCCCGCCTCAACGCTGGATACTTATTATCTAAAACTAGTACATCCCAACCGTATCCGGTTTCTTCAGTGCCCGGGCAGAAGGGACAGAATTTCTCCCGCCAAGGCCTAACTCTGCGTTTTGCAGAGACTATTATCCAACATCCGAGAAGGGGGTTCCACCTAAGCTCGTTGCTCACAGAGTTTTAGACGTCGATGAACTATTTAATCTAACGCCTTTGAAGAGCGGTATTTACGATGGGAGAGGCGTCGTTAATGTTGAATTTTTAAGGAGATTTAAATTTGTATACTGGGGGTGGGTTTCATCGAGATTATAAATGTTGAAAGTAGGGAAAGATGGAGAGTCGTCTTCAAGGAAAGTGATAAGTGGCAAGTTGGTTTATACGTCCCAGAGAACCGTTCTCTAC
>Ga0190366_1000247_pt1 | contig 12417 bp, 7 predicted proteins | sample 487218910_MG_FD_169990 | JGI IMG/M metagenome (GOLD analysis project Ga0190366, IMG submission 169990) | Hydrothermal vent microbial mat bacterial communities from Southern Trench, Guaymas Basin, Mexico - 4872-18-9-10_MG | ecosystem: Environmental > Aquatic > Marine > Hydrothermal vents >...
GTTTCAAGAAGACTGGGTGGTGATAGCTGGAAGTGGGCAATGCACATTAAGGGTTTAGAGATATCAGCATATGATTGTCATGCGGCACCAGGTATGGCATTGGCGTTCTCAACTTCACCTATAGGTGCGCATCACAAGGACGCATGGGTTATATCATGGGAAGTAAGTTACGGTAGAGACAAAATAACCAAAGATAAAGTAATGAAGGTAATTGAATTCCAGAGGATTAGAGGAGGCATGTTTGAAACTCTAGTAGCCTGCAGACTCCCATGGATAGAGCTCGGATTCGAGCTAGACTGGTACCTAAAATACTTTAAGCTAGCAACAGGCCACACAATAACACTTGACGAGTACTTCACAATAAGTGATCGAATATACGCTCTCATTAGGGCATTCTGGATCAGAGAATATGAAGGCAAATGGAGTAGACTTATGGACATGCCACCAGCAAGATGGTTCGAAGAGCCTCTGACTAAAGGTCCACTAAAAGGTTCCAAACTGAGCAAAGACAGTTATGAACAGCTACTATCGTGGTATTATGAAGCTAGAGGATGGGATGATAGAGGCATTCCACGAAAGTCAACACTAATAAAGCTAGGCTTAAGTTTCGCCATAGACGATTTAGAAAGATACATCAATCTAAGTGAGTGATTTTTCTCTTACATTATCCTCTTTTATATCATACTCACATTATAGAGCTAAACTGTAAACTTCTTATTAACGTAACGAAATAGAATCGGTGTTATAATAGATGTTGTGAGTAATACTACTATTATTGTTGCATAAATCTCTGTTGATATCATTTTATTTTCCAGTGCAAAACGTAAAATCGCTGTCTCTAAAGCCCCTCTACTCTCCATACCTATACCAACTATTAATGCTAGTCTCCTCCCATAACCCATGAGAATCAGGGGTACAAAACATCCTATAAACTTCCCTAAAAACGCCACAATTACCAATACTATCGTTAATGTCACACTTATTTCTTTAATATCTGGGTTGAAGAGGAGCCCTACGTAAATAAAGAATAATGTGGTAAAAACTGTTTCAAGCATGAATCTTACTTCACTAACCAAACTTGAAAGCCTAATGACGTTAATCAAAAGGGGATCGTGAACTTCCCTTATTCTACTAACCATTAATCCTCCAAGATATGCTCCAACAACTTCACTTAGTCCTATCTCTCTAGAGATAAAGGCTAATGTGAAGGCTATTATTAACGAGAATATTAATGTTCTGGGCGTATCAGAAAATAAAGCATAGAGGTACTTCCAGTATTTCCTTACTATGAAACCCGACATCTTAATAACAATGAATATGAATAGTAACATCTTAATAGTCAAATAGAGGATGTCTTCAAATTTAAATTCGATACCACAAGCAATTAAGTTTATCAAGTATACTGCAAGAATATCATCAACGAATGATGCACCTATAAGTATGGTGTTAGCCTCCTTATCGACTTTTTCCTTACTTAAGATCGCTGCTAAGGTCTCTGTAGCTGTATTAGATAGTGCTATTGATACTATGAATGCTATTATTAAAGGTAAACCTAAAATTAAACATGCAGTAAAGGTTAATGCTATTGTTGTAAATGCACCTGACATACCAATTAGAATAGCAACTTTGCTTTTACCAGAAATAGCTTTAAAATCGCTTGTTAACCCAGTATACAACATTAACAATATTAGGCCGAAATCAGCTAGTGCTTTTAACTCTATTGAAGGCTTTACAATACCTAGAAGGAAGGGTCCAAGTACTATTCCTGTTAAAATATCTGTAACTATTGGATGTAATCCGGCTCGTTTTACTACTTCGCCTAAAAGTTTCGCTATGAGTATAAGTAGAATTAATTGGAGTATATATTCCAATTCTCTCTTTCACCATTACCTCAAGTCTACACTACTTTCTACTTTAAATATCTTAGTATCTATTCTAAGCTAAAAAGCTAATGGGTATTAAGTTCCTTTAGAGATAAATTTATAAAAGATTCTAGTCATGTTACCACTATAGTGTATATACTTGAATATAGATTATATAGAGAAATAGACCAAATATTGGATGAGATAAATGGTTATAGTATTATTGTGGATAGTTTTAGCCTCTATTGTGGCGTTCCTTGTGGCTTGGGTTAATGGCGCGAATAATGCAGCAAACGCCATAGGCACAGCAGTAGGATCTAGAGCTATATCACTTAAAAAGGCTCTAATACTTGCATCGATTTTCGAATTTACAGGTGCTATACTATTCGGCAAGTATGTTTCTTCAACTCTGCTTAAGGGTATTGTTAATATTCACGCTTACACAAACCCTTATATCGTAATGTATGGCATGTTTTGTGCCCTTTTAGCTACAGGACTATGGGTTATTGCGGCAACATGGTTTAAAATACCAATGTCAATATCACAAGCCATAGTAGGTGGCGTACTTGGATTTGGACTGGCCACTCAAGGTATTAATGTTATTAATTGGGAAAGAATCATTATAATTGTCTCCTCATGGTTTGTTGTACCACTCATTAGTATTATAGTGACTATACTACTCTATTATGCTATATCATTTTTCTTGAATCGAGCTTCAGTAAATTCTTTACCTCTAATAGCTACATCCCTTTATACAGCATTCTTGTTTATTGTACTATTCCTTTTAATATTAAAGAATGGAGGATTAAATGAAGTAGTATATGCTTTAGGCTATTCATTATCCTTTGCATGTGCCACAGGAGTACTCTTTTATCTACTATTCAAAATAAAAATACCCAAAGCTTCAGAAGAAGCCCGTAACTTTACATATAAGGTATTATTGATTATGGCTGTTGCAACCATGGCTTTCAGTCATGGCGCTCATGATGTCGCTAACTCCGCAGGGCCCTTAACCGGAATAATGGTCATAGCATTTAAACATACAATTCCTTATAGGATAGGTATTCCATATAGTATTCTTGCTTTATGTGCTGCAGGCATATCAATTGGTATTCTTATGTGGGGTTATAGCGTTGTAGAAACAATTGGAGAAAAGATAACAACTTTAACTACTCAATCAGCGTTCATAGCCCAGTTTTCCGCTTCGTTAATAGTATTGGTTATAACTAGACTTGGTATACCAACATCTACTACAGGAGCAATTATCGGAGCCGTAGCAGGAGTGGGTTTTGCTAGAGGGATAAGAAATGTTAACATAAAGTTACTTATTAAAATACTCATAATATGGGCTATAGCTGCACCTATAGTTGCTTTATTAGCAGCATTATTCCTGAGAATATTACTCATAATACTCTAGGTTCATCCAAGCTAATTTCTGGTTATACTGATTTGTTACTATAAGGGAACTCATTAATCCCTAATTTCTTTTTAAATAACACGGTCATACATTTTTCTAGGACGTTAAGGCAATGTTTATTATTCTCATAATTTAATCCCTTAATTCCTTAGTACAATTTTTCTAAAAGATAAATTTATAAGAGTCCTTAGTCATGTAACCACAATAGTATATATACTCTCCTGTAGACTACAAAGAAGTATATAGGGTGAAAAATACTTTATGTTCATGCTAATGTGGATTATCTTGGCCACTATCGCAGCATTTCTTGTGGCTTGGGTTAATGGCGCGAATAATGCAGCAAACGCCATAGGCACAGCAGTAGGATCCAAAGCACTTACATTAAAGAAGGCATTAATATTAACAGCTACCTTTGACTTTGTAGGAGCCATACTATTTGGTCGTTTTGTATCTAAAACCTTACTTAAAGGCATCGTTGATATTCACGCTTACACAAACCCTTATATCGTAATGTATGGCATGTTTTGTGCCCTTTTAGCTACAGGACTATGGGTTATTGCGGCAACATGGTTTAAAATACCAATGTCAATATCACAAGCCATAGTAGGTGGAGTCATGGGTTTAGGTTTAGGTACACTTGGTCCAGGAGTTATCGATTGGGGTAAAATATCCATCATCTTATTTTCTTGGTATACGCTTCCCTTCTTTAGCGGACTAGTTGCTATAGGAATATACTATTTCATGAGCAAGTATCTGGCTAAAATCTCTATTAATAAGCTTCCCATTATGTCAGTTATCCTATTCGCTATATTCGTATTCACTACAGTATTTCTTCTCTCAGTAAAAACCATGAAGATGAGTGATTTAGTATTTGCCTTAAAATACTCAATAGGATTAGCACTGGCATTATCAGTACCATTCTATATTATATTTAAACATAAAATGCCGAAAACTCTTGAAGGAGCCAACCGTTATACTTACAGAGCATTACTTATAATGGCAGCCGCCACTATGGCTTTTAGCCATGGGGCTAATGATGTAGCTAATTCCGCAGGGCCATTAACTGGTGTACTTATCATAGCGTTTGAACATAGAGTGCCTGCAGTTGTAAGTATACCCATGGAGGTTCTCGCTCTATGTGCTGCGGGTATAGCCATAGGTATTCTTATGTGGGGTTATAAAGTTGTAGAGACTATAGGTGAAAAAATAACGACATTAACAGTTCAAACAGCATTTATTGCACAGTTCTCTGCATCAATAGCTGTACTCATAGTGACGAGGCTAGGTCTGCCTGTCTCAACAACTGTCGCTATAGTTGGCGCAGTAGCTGGTATAGGATTCGCTAAAGGTGTAAAAAATGTTAACATAAAACTATTAATGAAAATAATTACTGTATGGACTGCAGCAGTACCTGTTGTTGCATTAATGTCAGCAATTTTCTTAAGGATTATATTATACTTTATGCCACCAATATTCTAATTAAAGCTAGTTAATGTAAATAGTATTTTAATGATAAATTACATTTTCCTTATTGCTATAGCTCTTATATAGTCAGCTGCATCTTCACAAGCATCAGCAACCTCTTCTAGAGCATGATTAAAGTCGTCAAGTAGTACTACTAAGCCTATTGGAGTTATCTTGTTAGAGTACTTCATTAACATTCTTCTATTATTTATATCCGCTTCATCTGCCTTTTCCTCCAATTCCTCTACCTTCTCTGCTAAGTCACTTGCTCTTTTATAGTCCTCTTCAAAGAGTGCCCTTGCCGCTAGACATAGCATATCTGCTGTCTCAATATCAAGTCTTATTAATGTTTCAAATCCTTCTCTGAGCTCTGCAGGTACCTCAAGGTAAGGTATTATTGTGAGTATTCTTACGGCTTCCTTTATCCAGTCTGGTATTGCATCAAGTCTCTTTATGAGGTGGAATAAGTCCTCTCTTTCCTCAGGAGGTATTGTTGTTGATGCTGATTCTAGTAAGTCTATTATTTCTCTTCTTATTATATCAGCATCCTTCTCCTTCTTCATACACTCTGTGAAAATGGTCATTGCCTCTCCGGTTCTCATAGTACTTAGTAAATTAACCCCACGTCCAAAGTTTTCTATAGTTTCATGTAGCTTCTCCAAATATTCGTAAATAAGATTTCTTATTTTCTCATATACTTCATTACTCTTTGATGGCATGATTTCACCCTTAAACTTGGTTATCTGATGAGACTAAGGTTATTGACCTTATTACATGGGGTATGCTTCTAATTGAGGTTACTACTTTATCTAATTCTCTTAGCGAGGATACTTCAACTCTTACAACGATATCATACTCTCCATAGACTACCTTTACTTCACTTACGCCATTTAATTGTTTTATTCTCTTAGCTACTTCGTGCTCTTTTCCTATATCAGCTAATAGTAGTATGTATGCAACGATTTTCTCCACGAAAAACACCTACCCTTAGTAAAGTAAGCTTATATCTACTTAAACTATACTATTCATCAAACCATTCTTTTACTAAACTATATCTTCATTTTACTAATAGAGAATTAACTTTTGCTCTTTATGGAGACTTTAAAGCTGGTATTGTCATGAGCATTACTTGAGAGGCAAAATTCAGATACCAATTTACCACAACTTAGATAACTAGTAGTACATTTAACAGTGAGATAGGTAGAGTAACTTAACAGCTAAATTAAAGATGTCTATGTAGCCCTCAGGGTAACTAGTATGCCAATAACGTATGCCAGTAAAGTATACGATGACAGTAAAATACTAGCAATGTTAAGACCATATGTTGCTGAATGGTTTAAGAGAGAGTATAGTACGTTTACTCCTCCACAGAGAATGGCTATACCAGTGGTAAAGGAGAAACAAAACGTTTTAATATCCTCACCTACAGGGACAGGTAAGACACTTGCTGTCTTTCTTGCATTACTTGATGAACTCTACTATCTCTATGAGAAAGGTGAACTAGAGGATCAGATATACATAGTTTATGTTAGTCCTCTTCGCGCACTAAACAATGATATGCGTAGAAATTTGGTCCAACCAATAGAGGGTATAGCTAGAGTAGCACAAGAATTAGGTTATGATATTCCCGCATTAAAGGTGGCAGTTAGAACTAGCGATACAACGCCCTATGAAAAACAGAAAATGACAAAGAATCCACCCCATATACTTATAACTACTCCTGAAAGTTTAGCAATATCTCTGGTTGCTCCTAAGTTTAGGGAGAGGTTAAAAACTGCACAATGGATAGTTGTTGATGAAATTCATGAACTATGCGGTAGTAAGAGAGGAGTAGACCTAAGTCTCAGTATCGAGAGATTAGAGAACCTTACAGGCAAACCCTTGGTAAGAATAGGCCTAAGTGCTACAATAGCTCCCTTAGAGGAAGTGGCTAAGTATTTAGTAGGATTTAACGATAATGGTGAACCAAGAAATTGTAAAATAGTTGATGCACGTTTTGCTAAACCTTTCGACATTAGGGTTGTCTGTCCAGTAGTCGACTTAGTACATGCTAGTGCTGAAGAAATAAATGAAGCAATATACTCTACACTTACAGACCTTATTAGAAAGTATAGGACAACACTAGTATTTACCAATACGAGAAGTGCTACAGAAAGAGTGGTCTATAAACTGAGAAAGATTTTTGAATCAAATGGGGTAATCGATGCTGACCAAATAGAAGCACACCATAGCAGTTTGAGTAGAGATATAAGGTTAAATGTTGAAGAGAAGTTGAAAAAAGGTCGATTGAAATGTGTTGTTTGTGTTTCACCTGAGAGTGAAGTATTAACATTAAATGGATGGAAGAAGATAAGTGATATGACATTAAATGACAATATACTATATTTAGACTTTAATGATTTTAAACTTAAACCTGGAAGTTTTCAATCTATATTCATAAATAATTATTACGGTAAAGGTTACCTCATAGAAACCAAGCTAGGATTCAATATAAAGTGTACGCCCGACCATAAGTTCTTGGTGTTAAGGAATTCTAAATTGCTCTGGGAGACCGCGGAAGGGCTAAAGGAGGGAGATATGATAGCTGTCATAAGGAAAGCGGATATCAATCAATCTCAGAATATTGATATGCTTAACTTTTTGCCTGAAGATTCATACATAGAGTTACAGGAGGAAGCCCTAAAAAGACTTAAAAAGAGCATATACGAGAAATATGGAAGTATAAAAGAGTTAGCTAATAGAATAAAGGTAAATCCAAGTACACTTGTGAGTTATCTTGTAGGGCGGTACCCATTTAGGTATGATTGTTTAAAGAAAGTATTAAAAGCTTTAAGTAATATTAAACTAAGTGTACATGACATAAAGTTCATAAGAACAAATAAGCGAAAACACAAGATCAAGCCGTTCGTATTTGATAAATATCTAGCGAGGTTTCTTGGTTTTTGGATTGCTGAGGGCTCATGGTACAACAATGGAATTAGGGTATTTTCTTCAGACCTTAAATTACTAAACAAATATAAAGATCTAGCACTTAAAATCTGGGGAATAGAGCCTAAGCTTATGAGAATATCCTCGGGCATTTACGGCTATAGCATCCTATCAAAACTTTTGCTCAAAACGTTCAAGAACATCATAAAGATCTCTAGAAGAAAGTCAAAAGAAGGAGAACTGCCTGATTTCATCTATAAACTTAGTAAGGAGTCTATTTCACAATTTCTATCAGGATATTTTGATGGAGATGGGTACATAGAGGTTAAGAATGGCAGGGTATATAGTGCTGGTTTCGTCACTTTTAATGAAAAGTATGCTCGAGTATTACAAAAACTTCTTTTACAGCTTGGTATAGTTTCTTCATTAAGGAAAAGAGAATACGATGAGAGAATAAGTTTCCGGGGGAGAATATTAAGGAAGCAAGGTACATGTTATACTGTTACTATTCTTGGCGGAGAATATTTGAGGAAATTCAGAGAAATAATAGATCCATGGAGAGAGAACTTAAAGATGATAAAAGAGTTAAAAGGACAAGGTTACTCAAATAGAGATGTAATACCAGGTATTTCCATGTTACTAAAGGAAATAAGAGAACATCTTGATCTAACCATAGGACAGGTATATAATGCCGCATCCTATAATCCATATAAAGTTGAGCAAGGTCTAAAAAATATTAGTCGTAGGAATCTTATAAAATTATTAGAGTTTTATGAAAAACAAGCAAAAATAAAGAATAGAAGAGACATATTAAATGAAATACTGTTCCTTAAAGCATTAGCTCTAGGTGATATATTCTTTGACACCATAACCTGTAAAAAAGTCATAAGATTAGATAGAATATGTAGCTTAGTTAATGTGACAGAAGAGAATTATGTTATAAATGGATTCATATGTAAAAATAGTTCAACCAGCCTTGAGCTTGGAATTGATATAGGATATATTGACTTGGTTGCTTTACTTAGTAGTCCTAAAAGTGTTAGCCGTTTACTTCAAAGAGTTGGTAGAAGCGGACATAGACTCCATAGAGTTAGTCTTGGAAGACTTGTTGTGGTTGATAGAGACGACCTTGTTGAATGTACGGTTTTAGCTAAGGCAGCTATGGAAAGGAAGATAGATCGTGTAAAAATACCAAAGAATGCGCTTGACGTTTTAGCACAGCACATTGTTGCTATGGCTCTTGAAAGGAAATGGAGGATAGATGAGGCTTATAAGCTTGTTAGGAGAAGCTATTGTTACCATGAATTAGAATATGATGATTTCATTAGTGTTTTAAGATACCTTGCTGGAAGGTATGGTGAACTTGAGCCTCTAAAGGTCTATGCCAAGATATGGCTTGATGAGGAGGAGGGTGTTTTTGGCAGAAAACGTAGAGGCAAAGTTAGGATGATATACTATATGAATTCTGGGACAATACCTGATGAGGCTAAAATAAAGGTTTTCACTGAGGATGGAAGGTATATTGGTGAACTAGATGAACAATTTTACCAAATCTTAACACCGGGTGACATTTTTGTCTTAGGTGGAAGAACCTATGAATTCCTTTACGGCTATGGCTCTTACGCCATTGTAAAACCAGTTAAAGGTGTAAGACCCACTGTACCCTCATGGTTTAGTGAAATGCTACCATTAGCCTACGACTCAGCTTTACTCGTAGGCAAGTTTAGAAGGGATACTGCTAAAAAAGTACTAAATGAGAGTAAGGAAAGTGTTATAAAATGGCTTATTCAAGAGTACAAGCTTGAACCTCATGCTGCTGAGAATATTTACCAATACTTTTATGAACAACTCATGTTCATGGATGGGATAGTGCCATCGGATAAAACGATTATTATTGAGCTATTTGAAGAACATGATAGACTTAATCTAATATTCCATACACTATTTGGTAGGAGAACAAATGATGCATTAAGCAGAGCTTACGCTTACATATTATCAAGACTGAAAGGGGTTAATGTACGCATTACTGTTACTGACAATGGTTTTATGTTGTCAATACCTAAGATCCCATTGTGTTCAGATGAAATTAAAAGCCTTCTGGAGAAGGTGAGATCTAATAATATTGAAGAAATACTAAAAGAGGCGCTCAGGTATACAGAGCTATTAAAGCGTAGATTTAGACATTGTGCAGTAAGGTCATTCATGCTTTTACGGAGATACATGGATAGAGAGAAAAGCGTTCATAAACTCCAATTAAGTGCTGAAAACTTACTTAGAGTGGTTATGGATTTAGATGGATTTCCCATACTCAAGGAGGCATATAGAGAAATCCTAGAGGACTTTATGGATTTAGAGCATGCCAAGGAGGTTCTCTCTAAAATAGAGAAGAATGAAATAAACGTAATAATTATAGGACCTAATAACGTGCCTAGTCCTTTTGCCCATATCATGGTTGTTCAAGGATATAGTGACATAGTGTTAATGGAAGATAGAAGACGATTACTACAGAAACTTCATGAGCGTGTTATAGAATACCTTAAGTACAAATCTAAATTTACACCAGCTCCATTAGAGAATGGCGTATAGCTATTTTACCTTCCTGAATATAAGTTTATGTAATATTTTCCGTGACCCTCTTAGAGTTATGAAAGAAAACTCTTTATAACTAGTTCACTTATAAACCACAAGCAATGAGGAAATATCTAAAAAACGTCTACGTCTTATTAGCCTCATGGATTATATTCTCTTTTACCTATTCTATAGTAGATCCATACATTCAACTATATTTCACTGAGCTAGGAGGCTCTCCTACACTTATAGGTATAGTTTTCTCATTAACTCCACTTACTGCATCAGTTTTCTACATTATGGGTAGTTATATAGCTGATAATTATGGCAGGAGGTGGCTTGTTACACGAATATCATTCCTTATAGCTATTGTCTGCTTAGGTTATGCTCTAAGTCCTTCATGGCATTTTCTATTACTATTCTTAATATTAGAGGGAGTTGCCGGCGTATATAGACCTGCTTTGTGGGCACTGTATGCTGATAGTTTACCTCAACATAGACTAGCTAGTGGTTTCCTTTTAGCTAACGTTATGCCTAGATTGGCAGCTATACCCTCACCTTATATTGGTGGTAGACTTGCAGACTTGTACCACATAATGGGGTATAGATATGGATTCTTAATGGCCGCTATTGTAGCTTTTACTATTGCAGCAGTAAGAATAAGATACCTTAAAGAAACACATAAAGTTGAAGCTAAGAAATGGAGTGATATTCCATGGCGTAGGGTATTTAAAGAAAGTTGGAGAGAAATAGCTTACACCTTGAGAGAGTTACCTAAACAGTTAATGGTAATATTTGTGTCTGCAATTATATTTAATATGTCATCCTACATGTATGCCACATATAGGGTAATAGTAGCTGTAAAATTTATGGGGTATACTAAGAGTGTTATTGGATCTATCCTCTCATGCGCATTAATGGTGTTGGCTATATGGACTTTAGTTATAGTTAAATACCGTATACTTGATCGAGTACCAAAGGTAAAAGCGATGGTTGCTATCATGTTTATTTACAGTATACTTTACTTAATTTACACATATGGCGAGTTATGGTCTATACTCACTGCGTTCGTCCTATCAGCAGTTTTTGGTACTACATGGGCATCCCTCTATAACTCGTATCTGATGGAGACTACACCTTTAGAACTTAGAGCAAGAATACAGGCCTTAAGAATGATTGTAAGAGCTATAGCAACGGTTCTTGGTGGTGCACTTGCCAGCTTTCTCTACTTCCTGTATCCCAATTACCCACTCGTAATATTCTATGCTAGTAGTGTTCTCGGCTTCTCCTCAATATCATTAGTACTCGCATACTGGTATAGGAAGAAATATAAAATACATCCACTACCTCAATAGTTCAATACTATTAATTTTATCTAAGAATTCTAGTATTCTATTATAACTACCTTCAATTCTATATATTAGTTTACATAAGGCACATACATCTGTTGAAGACGGCATACCACAGATACTACACTTTTTGATTTCTCCTAAAGTAACGTCTTTTAAATTAACGGCTTCACCCTTGAAGAATTTCCTTAAAAACTGTATTTTTATACCTGGATGTCTTGTTTCAAGCATGTTGAAAAAGCTCTTAATTTCCACTTCTATACTCTCTTGAGGTCTATAAGGGCATTCACCATGATATATGGGAAGATTATTTACTAAAGCATAGACCAAACTTTCTCTTTCAGATACTTCAACTAGAGGTTTAATTCTTGCAGGCATTAAGCCTGCTATTGCTTCAAGTTTAGGTTTGAGCTTTACAAGTTGACCATAGTTACCTAGAATAAATTCCTTTAGTATGTATGCTATCATATCATCCATTGTATGTCCTGTGGCTATACTGTTTGCCTTGAGGTTTAATGCGATAACGTTTAAAACATATCTTTTGATCAAGCCGCATACTGAGCATGTAGGTCTTTTACTAAGCTTACTTAATTCTGGCACTTTAAAGCCTAAACTTTCTTTTAAATCCACAATAACATGTTCTATATTTAATAGTTTAAATAACTCTTTTACTTTTTGCTTACTCTTCTCAGAATATTCACCTAAACCTAAATCTATGTATATTCCGTAAAGTTCTATATTTAGTGTAGAAGATAGTAATGATAAAATATGAAGCAATGTCGTACTATCTTTACCACCGGATACGGCAACTAAAATTCTATCTCCCTTG
>Ga0190366_1000251_pt1 | contig 12398 bp, 10 predicted proteins | sample 487218910_MG_FD_169990 | JGI IMG/M metagenome (GOLD analysis project Ga0190366, IMG submission 169990) | Hydrothermal vent microbial mat bacterial communities from Southern Trench, Guaymas Basin, Mexico - 4872-18-9-10_MG | ecosystem: Environmental > Aquatic > Marine > Hydrothermal vents >...
GGAGCGATTCCATATATCGTTAAGGAGAGGAATGGGAAGATCATTGAGATTAATATATCGAGATCCACTATATCCCCAATAGCCGATTATTTTATCGAGGGCAAGGCGGGGGAGATACTACCAATTATTCTGAGTTCTGTGGAAAAAAAGTGCTCAAGTGGGGGTAAGTGATTTGAACTCACCAATAATAATAGGGGCAGATCTCGGATTAGTTGGAGACGAACTTCGTCTAGAGAGGAAAGTATATCTTAAGATTTTGGATGGTGTCATAGCAAGGGTCTACACGGACCGCGTAATGAATGCTGATAAGTACTATGAGGAATGTATAATCGTCCCAGGATTTATAAACATGCATACCCATGTTGCAGACGCAATCGCAAAAGAAAGGGCATATGGACTCGAACTTAAAGAGGTTGTTGCTCCCCCAGATGGACTAAAACACAAGATTCTATCGTCAACTCCAGAAAATGTCCTTAGGACGGGCATTATTACAACTCTTAAGGAGATGATTTCTAGAGGAATAGCCACTTTTGTGGATTTTAGGGAGGGAGGAGTTGAGGGGGCCAAATTGCTTAGGGACGTATCGAGACAATTTGGTATTAATGCAATAATCATGGGTAGACCAGATGGGTCTCCTGTGGATAGACTTCTTAGCGTTGCTGATGGGTTAGGCCTAAGCTCATTGAACAGATTTAGTGACGAAGAACTCATTACATTACGTGAGTTTGCTAGGAAACATAAAAAATTAATAGCATACCACGCATCCGAAACACCAAAACAGCGAGAAAAAAGCGTCAGAAAATATGGCATAAACGATGTGATAAGAGGCATAAAACTATTACAGCCCGACTTTATAGTCCATCTAACCTACATCGATGAACATGATGCTCAGATTATAAGAGATAGTGGAACACTAATCGTTCTTTGTCCCCGTGCAAATGGATATTTCGGTTTAGGCCCTCCACCCATAGAGCTATTCTACAAGATAGGGATTAACTTCTGTATCGGCACCGATAATGTTATGGTGAATTCCCCCGATATATTCCGCGAGTTTGACTACATTATTAGAATTGGAAGAATTCAGGGTGTAGTTATACCCCCACAGAAACTGCTGGAAAGCGTAACCGTTCTGCCTGCAAGGCACTTAGGACTGAAAACAGGGATTATACACAAAGGATACTCCGCAGACTTCTTTATATTTGACCTGACAAGACCCAATGTCTCCTTCGTGGAGGACCCTATAAAAGCTATAGTTATGAGGGGCACAGAAGCAAATATCGTCGCAACGTACATACATGGCAGAATGCTATATGGGATGTGAGTACTAGGCTAGAAACATTGACAATATATCTCTCATCCGGGTTTTCCCTATTTCTTTCAATACTTTCTTCCCCAGTATATTCATTGTTTCCTTAATGAGCATTATCGTGGTGAAGTTGTCCCTTTCAATATAGTAGTCCAATTTGCCAGATAGATGTATTGTTACTAGGGCCAATATTGGGGCTACTGTTGCTGCCAGTAGAGATAGGATATGCCAGGTTTTGATCATATCAGTACTCTTCATGGGGGGCGATATAAATAGTTGTATGGCCATTAGCGTAAAGCCTAGTATTAGATAGACAAGGAATACGGGTCTCTTATCATTACTTTCCCTTGTTATGGCTTTTCTAGCATGCTTCTGTATAGTGAAAAGCATTGATAATAAACATAGAATTGTCCAGAATATATAGCTACTGCTCGCTTTATCTCCTGCCAAAGATACAAATGCTGTGTATGTCGCGACAATAATATAAATGCTTAAAGCCGCTCTAATAATCCTGCCCATGTTTCTCGTAACCGTATGTATTAATGCTATAGGCACCAATGGGGCCGCAACCCCAATGTAGACATAAATTGAATGCAATCCTAGGTATTTAATTGATACGTAGATTGCCACGATAACATATATCGCGTGGGGCAACGGGTATAGAAATATCCTGTCTTTATCGCTTCCAAGAAGTAGATATAGGCCCCCTGTAGAGGCGAAAAAATCCCACATCTGCATGACAAACATAGTAGAATTAAAGACAAACCATAGAAATACTATCATTAATATTACTTTGTCTAAGAAAAAGCTGGATATAACTATTTCTGGACAATAATAAGCAATAAGGCACCACGAAAAAAACACATAAGATGAAATTACTGCAGACTCTAGAGCCCCTATTGGCCTATGCGCAAGTATTATCCCTATAGCCATAAGGCTTATAGACACGGTTATTGTCGCAGATGGGGTCGGCCCTATGAGGTATTCATATATTGGCACGAATAGTAGGAATAGAGTAACTGGAATTACTCGCCGGTTGAGGAGAACATTGAATCCTCCAAATACCTGCCTCTTGAAGAACCGCCATATTAACCTCTCTATGTATGAGGCCCTCATGCATATCACATATGTACTGATATGCAATAATCACTATATACATTAAATTTTCCCATATTTTATGGTGGATTAAATGTATGCTATTAAGGCAAATGTTTTGTTTGATGGATATAGAAAACTTAGGGATGTATATATTGTGATCGAAGATAAACTAATAAAGGACATTACCAATAAAAAGCCCGGCACCGAAGTACTGTTTGAGGGAGTAGTGACACCAGCATTTATAGATGGGCATAGCCATATAGGCATGGCACGCCATTCGGAACCATCATCTGAGGAGGAAGTTAATGAACAAGCCGACATATACACGCCAGATTTGGATCCCCTTGATAGTGTATATTTTGACGATAAATACTTTGAGGATGCTGTTGAGTTCGGAGTACTCTATTCTTGCATTCATCCTGGCAGTGGTAACCTTATAGGAGGGAAAGCCGTGGTTATTAGGAACTATGCAAAAAATAGGGAGGAGGCCCCTATAAAATATGTTGGGTACAAAATGGCGCTCGGATATAATCCTAGGTCCACATATAAGACCTGGAAAGGAAAGAGATTCTACACAAGAATGGGCGTATATGCACTTCTTCACAGAAAGTTTCATGAGGTCATCAAAAAGAGGAAGAAAATTTCGTGGAGAATTGAACGCATGAAGAGAAGACTCGGACAGAGATTGGCCACTGGCGAAATAAGCGAAGATGAATACCACAAAGAACTGGAAGAATATATCGATATGCTGAACATGGAGTTTTCACCGATAGATAGAGCTATACTCGAAATTCTCGACAGAAAAAAGGTTGTGAAGGTACATGTCCATAAGGAAGACGACGCAATATTCCTCATAAACATCGCGAAGGAATATAAGATTAGGGCAATTGCTGATCATACATGTGATATTTATAGAAAGGAGGGCTTTGAAATGCTAAAAAATGCGGGCATACCAATAATTTATGGCCCCATTGACGCTTTGGCATATAAGACAGAGCTCAAACACGACACATATAAGAATGTAAAGGCACTCATAGAATCCGGGGCCAAATTCGGGTTAATGTCCGATCATCCAGTAATGCTGGCTCGAAACCTGCATTTACAATTAAGGTACTTTCTTATATATGGCTATGATGAAGCAAAAACAATATCAATTATCACTAAGGAGAATGCAGAAATCCTTGGATTGGACAAGTTCCTCGGGACGATAGAGAAGGGAAAATGGGCTAGCCTATTAGTTTGGAACAATAATCCATTCTATCTTGGTTCACGACCTCAAGTAGTGATGGGGGAGGGAAAAATCTTATTTGAGAAAAAAGACTAAGCATTACTCTTTTTATGTCCAAGAAGGCTAATTCCTATTCCTATTCCACCACAAATCATCATTATGGATAATATGAACATTATTACCCAAGAGGGATCTAGTGGGTGCGAATTCGGATTCGTAGGATCGAACCCAAGCATCAGTTCCTCCCCATCATAGTAACCGTCATCATCTGTATCTTGGTCTAGAGGGCTAGTACCAAGATGAAACTCTTCTATATTTGTTAGACCATCATTATCAATATCATTACCAGAATCAGATGGATCCATTGGGTTGAGCCCATACATTTTCTCCCAGCCATCCAGCATGCCATCACTATCCGTGTCGGGATTTATAGGGTCGGTACCCAAGATATATTCTGCCAGATTTTCTAGACCATCTCCATCCGCATCCATTGCGGCATCCTCGGGGGAAAGGGGATTTAAACCATATTTTATCTCCCAGGAATCAGTCATACCATCAGAATCGCTATCTGCGTTGGTTGGATTAGTACCGTATGTATATTCTTGTAGGTTCGTGAGGCCATCACCATCAATATCATCGCTGCTATCATTTACGAATGGATCCAATCCATATGTTACTTCCCATCCGTCTGGTATTGTATCTCCATCAGTATCATTGTTCCATGGATCCGTACCTATGGTATACTCATATAAATTTGTCAACCCGTCCCCATCCGCATCATCAAAGCTATCATCCACGAGCGGGTCAAAACCATTATCTAGTTCCCACTTGTCGTCTAGACCATCATTATCCGTATCGGGGCTTAATGGATTTAAGCCATTATACACCTCGTATCTATTAATTAGGCCATCATTATCACTATCTTGGTCGGGATATATGGGCTCTATTAAGGGTTTTGCGTCCTGGTTATTTGCATCTATTGTATATGGCTCATCTCCAACCCCATCGCCATCACTATCCGTCCCGATATAGTCACTCCAGTAGTTACCGACAAACCTAATATTCCATATATTCCTCCCCGTAGATTCTACTTGGTATGTATTTCCTATGAAGTTATTGGCATAGATCGTATTATTTTCGCTGTAGTGTTCCATATATATGCCATAGTGGTTATAGCTTATCGTGTTAAAGGATATGTTATTGTAACACGCGAATAGGCGAAGGTGAATACCATAAACATTAGTAGTTATGTTATTCTCAGTAATGGTGTTGTTTCTCGAGTATACATTGACAAATATACCCTTCTCATTGTTGGATATTACACATTTTGTTATTGTGTTGAAGCGACCATTATCCTTGATTACAACGCCATATTTATTATTTGTTATCCTGCAATTCTCCACCCAGTTATCTGTAGATGTTTCAATCCATAGTCCATAGCCTCTACAATCAGTAATATTTGCATCGGTGATCGTATTACCATTGGATCCCTCCATCAGCATAATACCATGAATGTTCATTCCAGTAATTTCACAATTGTCAATGATGCTATTTGTTGTTCCCCAGAACTCTATTCCAACGGTAGTATCTGACATAGAAAGCCCTGATATCCATATTGTGTCGGAGTTAATTGCTATAATTTGTCCAGCGTCAGGAACGATAATCCCGGACGTGTCCTCAAGATAGACGAGATCTTTACCATTTACCTTATTGTTCTGCACATAGTTATCGAATGAATCATATACATAGAGCCCACAGCCACTCATCGTATTGTTTTCTATGGTATTATTATTAGCATATATAAGCTCTATCCCATAATCCGTGCTGGCAATCGTGAGGTTATATATTTCGTTGAAATCTGAGGTATGGAGATAGACTCCATATTCTGTATTGTCCTCTACCACCCCATACCGAATTGTGGAGTTGGTCACATTATACATGGAGATACCATAGTCATTATTTCCAATTATGAGGCTATCAAATGTGATGTTTGTGGCGTTCTCCAAGGAGACCGCGCAGTAAGAGTAATTTGCCGTTATATTATATAGCAGCACATCATTACAACCAATAAGATATAGCGAATACCCAGAGTTATTATGCACATACAAATTATATATCTCTACGCCATCAACATCTTCAAGGACTAGCCCATTTAGAGAGAAACATATCTCTGAATTATTAATATATAATGACGACGTGGTAATATATACGCCAGACTCATTCAAGATCCAGACATCATAGCCAACATCCTCTATTTTCGCGGTCTCAAAATGTATTATTGATCCCGCTTTCGCTACAAAGTAGAATTTTTTATTTACAAGAGATTGGATCGTGGAGTTGATTACAGTCAGGTTACCACCTGGGTATACTACTATGCCGTGCTCGCCATCATATGACACATTCATCTTTATTATCGAATTTCTAATCACCAAGGCACCAGTCGTGTTTATGATTATGGATCCATTTATTATCAATGTTTCACCATCTACGGTAGTGACATCATTTATTACCCAATCTCCGCTTGAGGGGGGTGATGTCCCACTAATGCTGGATGCCCATACTGGATAATCCTTCTCCATATATTTAATCCGTAGAGTCGGCTTAGAAGTATAGATAACCCTCCACGCTAGTGCTTTTGAGTTCGCTTCCTTATGTATATGTAGTCGAGGCCTTATATCAACATCATACCAATTTATACTAAGAAAGGATAATATAAGGATACATACAAAAGCAACACTTCTCCTCATTTTTCATCCTCCTTTAGCACTAATTATAAAAAATATTTATTAGAGGGCACAATCAAAGGCTGTGAAACATAGAAGAAAACGTATTGTCCTCCTAATATGCCGATAGTCCACCCCTCCTACGTACGTTGTTATATATCTTCCTAAATATGACAATAGAGATGGGTAAACCAATAATTGTATATATAATCATAATTGCAGTATCCAGTAATACCCTCCCGTTAAGTATTGTGACCCCCCATATCAGACTATACCTTATTGCATCCAACGAAAAAGTCAATGGCAGAAGCATAGATACATATTTAGCATAGCTGGGCAACAGCGTTATCGGGAAGTAGGTCCCCGCGAAAAACTGGTTTATCCATGTAATCGCCCAACCGATCGGATTTCCCTGCTTATACCTTAATATCATCGCTGCTGATATTATGCCTATAGGAAGATTACTAGCTATCAGAAGTGTTATCAGCACTGTAAGGGTGACTATGGTTTCTATATTAATATACATGCTAGCCCCTAGTATGATGCCTAGAGGCAATATTATTACGAGGAATACGGTAGAATACATGAGGAAATACAGTAGATCTCCAAGGAACAATATTATGAAGTCTGTGGGGGTAGAAAGAATTGTCTCAAGCGTACCATAGAACTGTTCTAGTCTTATAGTCAGCGACAGACTCCTCATACTTGCTGTCATGTAGTGTGATATCGCAATACCTATAACGGCGAAGGTAAAATAACTGCTTCCATACCCTGCACGCTTGATGTCATATGGCATTATTATAAATGACAAAAGAAAATATGTGAATACCATAAATATTGTGCTTGCAAAGTCAAAAAGCATCCATGTCTTATAGTTGAGCCTTATCTTTGCCCTACGTAATGCTGCAGCCCATATCTTACCAAGTGAGCTTACATGTCCTTGGATTTCTGTGGTCATCAGTGATAATACACTATCAATCTCCACGCAACCCACCTCAGTATGCGGATAGAAGAGCCAATCTCTTAGCTTTATTTAAATAGTACTCGAAGACTTTAAAACTCACGTATAGGAGAGGTAGGAAGACTAATAGTGCCCCCAAGTGAAACAACATTTTTGGCTCATAGATTGGCGTATTATCTATTATGGTTCTTCTAAATAATTCTAGGCCATGTGTAAAGGGTATCATCAGCGACACATAGTACAGTACCGGGTAGTTTAGAAGTATTGACAAGGGGTATATCACACCACCAAAGAACTCTATTATTGTTGACAACAATACCAGCATTGTTTCCAATTGTTTGTGTATTATGTACATGCCGGCCGCTATTATGCCTATCGCTGAGTGAACCGCAACTACGAGTATTACTATTAATGTGGCTTGGAGTAACATGTATGGATTCTTTGAGAACTCATCACTCAGGCCGTAACCAATTAGTAGAGTGCCTATAAACCACATTGATGACCAAGTAAATCCATATAAGACTTGACCCACCAGCCAGCTACGGAAATTATCTGTATCTATCGCGGCTAAACTCTCAAAAGTCCCTGCATTGATCTCATGTCTCATTTTGTGTGCCAACCTAGAAACAGACGTCCAAATATACCTCGACAATGCGATACCAGATATCGAAAACGCTATATAGTCACGGGAATAGCCTAATGAAGCGAGTTCATCTGGAGATACCAAAAAACTAACAAAATAGTATATCATAGCACTCAGTACTATATCTATTATCTCGAGAGCCAGATGCATCCTATAAGAAAACAAAATTTTGAGCTGATATCTCCAAGATGCCGAGGCTCTTCCTAGAAATGAGACTTTCAGTACTTGTCCTTCCTCCCCACGTAGGAGATTAACACATTCATCTGTACTCATATAATTCACCCGCTCTATTATCTATGTTTATCCCCCCTAGATGCTAAACTATCGGATTCTGTAGTATCAACACCAGCGATTTTGAGGAAGGCCTCTTCTAGTGTTGGTAATGAACGCGAGATCGACTCGACTTTGTAGTCACGTAGGCATATTGCGATTTCAGGTATGGCGGTATGATGATCCTCTACAGATACCCGTATCCGAGCTATTCGTCCTAAAACACTGTGCGAGATTATATTAGAGACTACGCTCAGGGACTCCAGCTTTCTAAGAATATCGCTCAGATCATTATTTGTAAGTGTTAACTCTATCTCCACAATCTTCATTTCCTCTACCCTTTCCCTTATCTCCCGGGGAGTGCCCTCAAACACAATTTTGCCACGATTGATTATGGCGATCCTATCACAAAGCATTTCTACCTCATACATGTTATGGGAAGTGAATAGTATTGTCTTGCCCAACTCATCAGCAAGCCTACGTAGGAATATTCTTACTTTCCGCGCAGACTCCACATCAAGACCTAGAGTGGGCTCATCTAGTATCAAGATATTGGGGTTATGTATAAGGGAACGTATCAACATCAGCTTTATCTTCATACCAGTAGAGTACTCTAAAACTAGCTTGTGAGCCGCATCCTCAAGCTCTAAAAACTTTAAGAATGCATTTATTCTTTTCCGTGCAACATCCTTTGGTACATTCTGTAGTGTAGCAAAAAACATTAGGTTATCATAGCCCGAAAGCCTCCAATATAATGCTCTGCCCCCCGTCTCTCCCATCATCCACCCAATCCTTCTCCTAACCTCTAGAGAGTCCTTTAGTATTGAGAAACCATCCACCCAAGCTTCGCCTTCATCGGGTATGAGAAGCGTGGCCAGCATTTTAGTATATGTGGTTTTTCCAGCCCCGTTAGGACCAAGTAACCCATAGAGCTCGCCATACTTTATTTTAAGACTAACATGATCCACAGCAACAATTTCCCTATCTTTATCCCTGAATATTTTTGTCAGATTATCCGAAACAATCGCATAACCTTTCATGCCGACACCTAATACTCAATTATCTTCTGGAGTAACGCAATAAATCTTTTTAAGCATTCAATTTTATGACCCAAAACTTTTTCTCCCTCCCCAGTAATATAGTACACTCTCTTGGCTGGCCCTTGCTGAGAGACCTCCCACTTAGAGTACACAAGGCCTTTCTCCTCGAGCCTTCTTAGGGTGACATATATTAGTGCCTTTGGCAAGTCACGATCCAACAATTTTTTCAATTCCTCATGAATCGCATAGCCATGCTTAGGCCCTTTTGATACCATCTTTAGGATTACAACACCCAATATCCCCGGTAATAGGCTATCCTTCCTTTTACATGCACTGTAATCCATTGTTATCATTAGTGTATCAATTTTACCTATATATCATTTATACCTATATTAAGACTATGTATAAACAAAACTAGAGTGCATGGTCTAGCTATGACCTATGGTTTCGGCAGTATTATGCTACACTCCTTACCCGAGAATATAACATATTTGCCATGGACATATCCATATCCAGCTACGCCACATATAAAGGCATCAAATTCGTCCTTAGACATTTTCCTAAACGCATATCGTGTTTTTAGACCAAACATCCTTAATATCTCTCTAAATACCCTCAATCTCTCATGATTGCTTCTAGGCTTCCTTTTAAACCCTAGAATCACTATCGCCCCCGCTGGATATGTCTCGATGTATTTGACGCCTATGTTCTCTAAGAACCTCGTGAGTTCTATGGCTCTCTTGACCAACATTCTCATCGATGGCATCGTTGGGGGGAGTGGTGACATTCCATGTCTTTTGAGTAAAAGATCACAATCTCTAAACCCCCCAGTCTTTGGCATATTAAGTGGTGCATCTATAGATACAATACTGGGATGTACGATTCTTATATACTCCTTTAATGCGGAGAACGTCTTGAATTCCCCTAGAGCAAGAATTTCGTTACCCATAATTAGGCAAAAACCTGTGGACTTGCCATCCTTTGCCGAGAGATCAATCCCCAGTATTTTTCTATGCATCATGGGTGCCTAGTATCTCTATAAAAAATAGTCTATGGTTTACCTCTTAAGCATCAAGTTATCTATTATGACTCTGGATAGAATTTTGTTGTAGCCATGCTTTATATCAGAATCCGTTGTTTCCTTCGAGAGAAGATCCGCTATTTTGTACTCGACGGCGGGTCTATCCATTTTGCCCTCCTTTAGTTGTATTAGTAGCTCCCGATATCTTATCGAGTCTATAATGGGATAGTCAATATATGTATCTACATATTCTAATAACTTCTCCCAGGCTCCCTCCCTAGATTTGTCCAAATTCAAATTGTGATGCTTCACTAGGTATTCTTTCCATATTCTAGACTCCCTCATAGCGGTCTCTATAGCGTCGGATGCATGGGCAACATTTACCCCGCCCATGATTCCATACATGGCCCTAATGGATGCTGGAGCCTCTAACGCTGCCTTCTCTGGTAGTGTTGGACCCAAAAGTTTCCTTATTTCAGCCACATTCTCCTGTTTAGTTTTTATTATCGTAAAGATTATTGGTGTGGATGCAACATAGTTTACCAGCCACTCATAGAAGAATTTTCCTTTGTGCTCTACATAATGCTGTTCGGCTAGGAAAACCTTGTCTGCCTTTATTTCCTCGAAGCAAAGAAGCTCCATTTCTTCAATATTATTAATTATTGTCTTTAAAGTTCGGGCTCCGACATATCGCCTGATCACGGCGTCTGGCTTTAAGAAAAAGACTATTTCGACACTCATTGGTCACACACCTCCCCTACAGAAGTAGGATAAAATAATTTTAATATGAGCTATGTATTATATTATTAGAATACAATAGTGTATTAATAAGGGTAATAACAGTTAGGTTGGATGATGGACTCTATGAGAAAATAAAAGGTCTTATTGATTCAGGAGAATTCAAAAGTATTAGGATGTCGTGAGGCTTGCTATAATAGAGCTTATGAGTATAAAAATCCGTTGGAGAACTAGTGGGCTCCAAGAATACTTATCAAATAAATGTTCAAAATTTGTTCCGTCTGGAAGAATACTTGGGGAGATCAGGAGGGAAGAAAATCGAGTATCTTAATATACTTCGAGCCAAGCGTACTGTTCAAGGAGTTTGCAGCAACTAGATTAAGTAGACACGACCTCTACAAAAAATCGAATTTTCTATCTGGCGAAACCTCCACTAGGAACTCTGCCATGGTATTGACAAATCTTTCAAATTTATCTGGATTCGTTCTCATATGCCTAGTGAGTTCTATCTGTATCACTCCAACACCCGAATATTTGCCATAGTGCTTGGTTATGTACTGCCCAGCATACCCCTGTGGGTTTATGGTTACATTAAAGTTTTGTTCGAGAATATCCAGAAGTTCTTCATATATGTCTCGTATGTGCACAATACTCTCACCATAATTTGTCCCTATCGCTATATCGAAGTCTCTATCACCCATACCATGTATATCTATGATGACACACCTATTCTCCTTCCTTATCATTGAAATCATTTTAGCCAATTGACTATGATAGGTCTCATATATCTCTCTAGATAGCCCAGTATAGCCCGAGTTGGGCCTGTTAACATCAACCCTACTCGGATGAATTCTACTTATTACAACGCTTGGAATATTGGTGCCGCCACTTAGAGTATAACACCTAATGACGATCTCCTCCGACAACTCTAGTGTTCTTGGGTCAGCACTTCTTTTGATGTGAACAGGCACATTTTCTGGTCTAGCATAGCCGCCATGTGGACAACTAATTACTATTGGGATGTTCCCATGCAATGATTTTATGTAGAAGTTACATTGATAGTCATATGTTACAAATTTCCTAGACCCCGTTATATAGAAGGACTCGCCATATAGAAAAGTTTTAAATGCGGGCCCATCAATGTTTCTCTTGCTCACATATACATATGTCCTGAGTGGACAATTATTAATTAGATTTTCCAAGGGATATAGCGTAACCTCCACTCTCCGATACTCAGATTCCACTATGTCGATTCTAGAAATATCATCATCAGAGACATAAAGACATTCTTCTCCAACGATAAAATCGTCCATACTCCCAACGGCGTATGGATATGTCCAGCCGAGGGGCCAAATTGCTCTGTATCCCCT
>Ga0190366_1000252_pt1 | contig 12389 bp, 17 predicted proteins | sample 487218910_MG_FD_169990 | JGI IMG/M metagenome (GOLD analysis project Ga0190366, IMG submission 169990) | Hydrothermal vent microbial mat bacterial communities from Southern Trench, Guaymas Basin, Mexico - 4872-18-9-10_MG | ecosystem: Environmental > Aquatic > Marine > Hydrothermal vents >...
GGGGTTCCTTCGGGGATTTTTCCTACTGGTAGTATGTTTCCTGGTTTTGGCTTGGCGTTTGGTCCTATTTGTATTGTTTGTCCTACGTACATTCCTTCACAGGCTGGTATTTGGAATTCTACTCCGTTCTCTAGTACTATTTTGGCTAGTGGGGTCCATCTGCCAGGGTCGTGGATTAATGCTACCACTTTACCTATGTGTGTTTGGTCTGCTGGGATGTTAGTTGGGTATCTTGCTGGTCCTTTCCTTAGATGGCTTGGGCTACGGAAGGTTGGTGATCCCCTACCCTGTCTTTGCACTAGTATACGCTTACCCATTTCTGGTCAGCCACCCTTTACGCTCTAAGCTCACGTTTCACGCTATCAAAGTAGAGGATACTACTCCCTAATAAATCATTCCACACTAAAACCTCCATTCCAGACTTGGAGGAGGCGTGTGAGAACACAGTAATATTCACAAGTTCACATTATTGGTATTCATATGATCCAGGGTGGCAGTTATAACCGATATCAGTAGTGGTATTATTTGTCTTACGATATACTTGTCTTGATCGGAATAGTCTATAAAGATCTTTGTTGTAATAGTGTTTGGGGAACGGTTGACCGGAGTTGAGGATAGAATAGTAATGGACCCCAAGATTATAGGAGGTAAACCCATAATAAAAGGAACAAGAATTCCCATATATTTTATCCTAGAGTTATTATCTAATGGATGGAGTATAGATGATATCTTAAGAGAGTATCCGCATCTCTCAAGAGAAGACATATTAGCGGTTATCAAGTATACTGCTAAGGTCTTGAGGGAGAAAGTTATTGTTAAAGCCTAGACTTCTAGCAGACAAGAATACACCTCGAACTGTCATTATCGCACTTAGAGAGATTTGATAGAGGAGGGAACGGTTCAGGTTTATAGGGTTACCATTAAAGATAGAGAAGGGGTTAGCAGGTCCCGTAAGAGCTATAGCCATAATCGAAGATTAGAGTGTGAATAATATGTTTTGAGCTTACCCTCCACTATTTTAAATAATCATTCTATAAGTGTATTATGGGTTCTAATATACTGCAAGTTATATGTGTGACTATGAGGGCTACTAGGGCGCCCATGACTAGTTGAGGTATTGTGTGTGCTCTAAGCTTATACCTGGACCAGGCGGCTAATGGTATGAGTAGGTAGAGTATGGTGTAGACTGGCCCAAGGTAGTATACGAGGAAGGTTGTTGGGCCTGCAATGCCTGCTGTGTGGATGCTTATCTTCCACTTTAGTGATACTAGGAATATTGTTGCTGTTACTGTAAGGTAGCATAGGTGGAAGGCTGCTAGCACACCGTCACCTAGTAGGGTGAAAGCTAGGGCGCCCATGGCGTAGCTTATTAGTGCTGGGATGAAGAATTTCGGCCTCTTATCCTTGTCTGTTACGAAGATGTCTGTCCGCCCCCTCCTATACTCAGTGATAATGTATAGTATGGGTAGTATGCTAAGGGATAGGATGGATAAGGGTAGGCTTATGTAGAGTGGAGTTTCAATTCTATTACAGAGTAGTAGGAAACAGTAGAATGAGTATGCAGGTGAAGAGAGCAAGTAGGATACCATTAAGGCTGAAGATGTCCCCATTTGATGTTGCATTACTACTCTGACCTCTTAACATGTGAGTATAAGTTTTGGAATATAAAATTTAAAGTACTTCACGTTAAAGGAAGCTACTGGATAGTGTATGCCGTTAAAAGAGTGAGGATATGATGAAATTTTCCAGCATTGATTCCATTCTCCAATCTTCATCAATGTAGATGAAATATGTTCACTCCTCTAAGCAACTGTAGGTTAAGGCTGATGAAACATTTCTTAAGAGGATTGTAAACACATTTATTGGTGATTAATGATTAAACTACTCTCCTAACTAAACTTATGAAAAACTATTAGACTTCATCTTACTAACTATTCGGTGAAACTTAAACTTACTGTACTCACTAATAAGTCTAAGATACTGTATTACTAAGTACTAAACATAACTTAAAATATTAGATTTCCTTTACTTAATTAATAGTATATTGGAGTGTGATACTTTTTGTCATTAACTAATGAGGACATTAATCAAGGATATAATGAATAATCTGAGAATTGAAATAAGTAGGTACATAACTCACATTAAAGTCGAAGGGCATGAACTTGTCATAAAACGAGCTATTGACTAGCTAAAGAATGTTCAGCATCCTGGAGGGTATTGGGGATACAAATCTATCGCTGATACAAGCTTAGCAATAATCGCCTTAGCATCATTTGGTGTAAGAGATAAAACATGGAGTATAAAGCTTGAAACGGGAGAAACCTTTGAAGGGGATTTGTCTAAGGCTATAAACTGGTTAAAGAGTAGATGTAGAGGGTATAACTGTGAAAATAATGTATGGGACACAGCGGTTGTTGTCAGGGCGTTATCTGAACTAAGCATTAAAGACAAACGGGTCATGAAGGCAGCGGAATGGCTCTATAATCATGTAATGGAACATTATAAATCTCTTAAACCACATCATATAGCACAAGCAATTATAGCTTTAGCAAAATATGGTGATTTGCAGAGAGCTAGAAAGCTTGCTGAAAAGTTATCAGAAATCCTTAGGAATAAGGATATTAAGGATTGTTATATTTTAGGTCAAGTGGTCGAAGCTTTTATAATGGCCGGCTATGATCCCTTTTCGTAGACTATAGATAAGTATGTTAGCCTCATTAAGAAGGAGTTAATAAGCATGATAAAGAGTGGAGTTAGTGAAACAACTTTTCAACAGGTCACTGTAGGTCTCATAGGATTAATAAAGTCCCACAGATTTCACTTAGAGGATAACATAATACAAACACTTTTAGCAGAAATTCTTAAGTGTCCAGAACGCAGAAAATAGATGGAAGCTGGTATCATGATGCCAAAAACCGCTCTAGCACTATTAACCCTCTATGCATTAGGTCACATGCCTAGAGTAGAAGTTCACCCTAGAATACTATATGAGGTCATTGGTAAATATGAAGAAAAATTGTAAGTGTGGTACAGGAATATAGAAATAAGGTTACAATGTAGTTATATACGACTTTGATGGCGTACTTGTAGATAGCTTTTGGTGTTTACTAAAAATTTATAGTCACATAGCCAGGTTAATTAAAGTAAGGAATGAGAACATATTTATCGACATAATGCTCTCCCTAGAGGATATAACTGATTATCTAGGAGTGTGGGATAAAAAACCCATATTTGAATTCATATTGAACTTTACTGATCATACTAATAAAGATTATAATATTGACTTCATTATTGAAGAGTATTGAAATTTAAGAATGAAATATACTAAGAAAATGGATAATATTGAGTATGTGTTGAAAAACTTAGAAAGAGTAATGTAAAATTGTACATTGCCTCAGGAATGGATGATACTGTAGAAAGAAAAATTAAGAGAATAAAGAGTACAAGACTGGACCATTACTTTGACAGCATCATAATATACGGTGAGAGAGCAAAAATGAAGTCACTTTACGAGGCAATAGCATATATCCTTAACATGGAGGAATCGTGTAATACCTCTAAAGTGAAGGTATACTACATTGATGATAAGCCAGTCAATTTGTTAAAAATCAGAGACTTGAGAATACAACCTATTAACTATATATCCCAACCTCCCTTCCCAAGAGCATATAACTGGTGTCTAGTAGATTTCCCAGCAAACAATATTATAAAAATGTTCGACCATGTTGAAATTCTTAGCAAGATCAATATAGGGTAAATTGAAGATCTAGGCACAAACTACTAACCCATCATATGCTGCAGCCATTACGTTATTTGTTTTACTACGAAGCAGGTAATCTAACTCGTTATGTGGAAGATTCTTATGGCCTATATGTGTTGCGTATGCTTTACGAGGTTTAATATCATTAATGAAGTTTATTGCTTCAGGAACCGCCATATGTCCTTTACCCTCTTTATTGTACCATGTGACATCAAGAATTACGTAGTCTTTGCATTCTTTTACGTACTCAATTGTTTTATCAGATAATTTTGCACCTGTATCTACAAGGTAAGCTATGTGTACATTAGGTGTGTAGATTAAATAGCCTGTTGTGGGTATTGTATGGTCAAGAGGTATAGGTATAATCTCTATGTCATCGGTTAATTTAATTTTAGAATAGTCTTTTACTATTTGGATATGATATCTCGTTTTAAGCCATACATTAGTTGAATCGGTGAGCGGGTTGAGTATTTTACTATACTGCTCATGGGTGTATTTATTCATTAGTATAGTAAATTTGGGCTCCACCCTTTGCATTCTTTTGCGATCCCAAGAATGTAGCTCTACAAGTCCTATCCAATGTTCAAAATGCCAGTGTGTTATCAGTACAGCATTGATAAATTTCTCACTTAATCTTAACCTATTAAGTTGTAATCTTAATTCAGGTGCGGCATCTAATAAAATGGCGTAATATCCAAAATCAATTAGCAAGCTTGCTCGCGTTCTTTGTTCTATTTTAGAGTGTATACTTCTTTTACAAACTTCACACTTGCACCCAAGGGCAGGAATCCCATCAGCATCTCCTGTACCTAAAAATATAAACTTCATGTTTAAATCACCTAATGACTTATAGAACATTATCTCTTTTCTTTAGAACACAGCTCCTTCAGATTGGCCATTTTTCCATTTTGTAGGCCATATCCCAGAACATGTACTCGTATCTGCTTGCTGTTATGAATATTTTCTTGAGCTTCTCGTAGTCTTCTTTGATATCTGCTTTATCGATGAACTCTCTTAGCTCCTTGACTAAGTCTAGGTATTCTTTGGTAGTGTATACTTTAGCCCACTCCACGTAGATCTCATTTGGGTTGCTCTCCAGCTTATCCTTATGTTTCATTGCTATTTCAGCGTAACTCCAGAAGCAGGGTAGTAGGGATATGAGTCCTTCCCATGGTGAGCCTAGGGCACATATTGTTAGTAGGAAGTTCATGTAAGCAATGTTTGTAGGTGCAGGGTCAATTTTAATTACGTCCTCGAGCTTTAAGCCTAGTTTGTTGAGGAGTTTCTCGTAGTTAGCCATTTCTGTTGTTGTCTCTATGTATGCTAGTTCAAGCATTTTACGGGCAAGCTTATACTCTGCCTTGGAGGCTATGAGGCTGAAACACTTATACATTGTGACTAGGTAGTTGTAGTCCTGGATTACGTAGTACTTGAATTTCTCAAAGGGTAGCGTTCCCGAGTATAATTCTATTACGAAGGGGTGTTCGAAAATCCTTCTCCATACATGGTCGGCTGCCTGCCTTAACCTCTCAGTAAGTGTGGTCATCCACGTATCCCTCATTACATAATGGTTGCTCAAACATTTATCTTCTGATGGCTTTTACCACGGTAGCTGCTATAACACCATAGATTGCCCCGCTAATAACTGCGGCTATGGTTATGACTGCCATAACGTTTGGTGGGTAAATGTCACCGAAAAGGATGGCGTCTAATGCGACACATGGGAAGCCTGCTAGAGCACCTGCGAGTGCGGCTTGTGCTACACCAAACTTTCTATACCTAAATAGGGCGTAAGCTATTTCTGATGCAGCACCCTGAGCGACACCATAAATGATGTTGGTGAATCCTCCATAAGTTGGGATAATCGTCTCTACAAGTGCTCCCAGTGTTTCACCTAGAAAGGCTGATAGAGGCTTTCTTATTAGTGATGCAGCTAATGGTGCACCAATAAACCATAACCCGTAGGAGACTATTCTAGCTACAATAGGTCCCCCAATAGCCTTACCAAAATAGTACACATTCCATGTTAACGCGAATATTACACCTGCAACAGCAGCCACAACACCCAGACATGCTAGGTCTAGTGCTGTATATCTCCTACCCATAGCCATAATTTCACCATGATTAAGCAGTTAACATAGTAGCATATTTAACCCTATTAATTACTGGTTTATAATCAGCTTGATAACCGCGTTAATTGAGTTCAAGGTAGGAAAAGAATGAACAATAACAATATCTGTAAGGCTAATAGTGAATACACTATTACGTCTATCTTGCTAAGTTTGATTTTCACCCTCCTAGGCTTCCTTAACGCGTAACCTCTAAGTTCAGCTGCTATACCTATCCATGTCGCACGTTCAATACCGAGACTGAGTAGTGGCCTAAGGTAACTACCTATATCACCTGGTGTTATCGGGTACTTTCTGAAGCCTCTTTGAATCCGGGTTAACTGGATTTCACGGGAGTCTCTTTCAACAATACTCAGCATTCTGAGCCCTATAGCTGTAGCGAAGGCTATGTCTTTTGGTAATCTAAGCTCCCCCTCCAATGACTTAATGAACTCTCTAACGTTAACTTGTGTTATGAATATTAGTGTTGCACCTAGGATAGCTAGTAGTCTTAGTGTTACTTTAGCGAAGCCTAATAATGCCCCCTCCCTAATGATGATGAAGGATAGTGTTATGACGGGGTTACCTGTATTAGTGAATACGAGAGCGTTAATGAATAACCCTATGAGCCCGATAAAGAATAGTATTATGAATATTCTTAGTCTCCTCTTGAAACCCAAGAATAACCCTAACGGTGCATTAACCACGTTTATTACTAGTAGTTGCTCTAGACTTCTAGCTATAAATGCGAGTATGGTGATTGTTAACCCGTAAATGAATAGGGTTGACGGCCTAGGCTTAATCATTGATGTTGACTCCCCCAGACTGGTTCTTCAAGGAACTCGACAGCTTTAGGGAGAGGTACCTCTTCTATCGTGCCGTTTTTCATTATGAAGGTTTTACTGGCGACATCACATACTAGTCTAACGTCATGGGTTGCAATGATTACCGTCTTGCCTTCTTTGCTTACGTTTCGAACCCACTCTACATAGCCTTTTAGAAGCTTATTGTCTAAGCCTGCAGAGGGCTCATCAAATAGTATGACCTTTGGGTCATAGAGTTTCGCTATAGTGTATGTAAGCCACCTTCTCTGTCCATGGCTGAGCTTGTAGGGTGATTCATCGAGCACTCTCTTGAGCCAGCTGATACTGTCTAGTAGGCTTTTAAGCTCGTCCTCTCTTACCCCGCTAGCCTTCAGCTCCTTATAGACGCTGTCGTAAACGAATAGGTAGTCGGGTTCTTGGGGTACATAGAATACTGCTTTAGCCCTATCCCTGCCTTTAATCCTATAGGGCTCGGTGCCCGTTACCTTAATGAGCCCCTTGTTTGGCTTGTAGAAGCCTGCAATAATCTTCAGTAAGGTTGTCTTGCCACTCCCATTGGGCCCAACGATAACTGCTACTTCTCCCCCATTTAACTTTAGATTCACATTTTTCAGTACAAACTCTTCACTTAATGGGTACTTAAACCATAAGTCTTCAACATGTACTGTAACTCTACCTTTACTTATACCTGTATTTCTGGTTTCTCTAAGTTTAGGTGTAGTAGAGTCAACACCATAGCCTTCAAGGAGGTTAACTATTCTATCACGGTTTCTCCTAATCTGCTCTTTACCTGTAAAGAGTACTTGCTTACCATTCTCAATTACCAATAGTTTATCGGCCAAGTCCAGAAAGTACCTGGCCTTATGCTCTATAACCATTATTGTATGTCCTTTCTCCTTGAATTCTCTAATGTAACTTATGGTTTCACTTACACCCCAAGGGTCAAGGTTAGCTGTTGGCTCATCAAATATTAGTAGTTTAGGTGTATGAACAATTGATGCTGCTATACACAGTCTTTTCTTCTCTCCTCCAGAAAGATTTTCGGTCGAAGAGTAAGCTTTATGGACGAGTCCTAGGTGTTTAAGAGAGTTGAGGGTGAGTTCTCTTATGTCATCATCACTGTAGCCTAAGTTTTCAAGTGTAAAGGCGACTTCATCTACAGGTGTTGGCATGGCAATCTGCTTATCAGGGTCTTGAAGGACTACTCCAACAATTCTAGGAATCTTACTAAACCCGTCAGGAGTAAGTGGGTCTACGTTAAAGAGCCTTATTTCGCCATTAGTGTAACCGTTCAATAGATTGCTTAAGACGCCAGTTAGACTTAGTATGAGAGTTGTTTTACCAGAACCAGAAGCACCAACAATAAGTAAAAGCTCGCCTGGTGCCAACGTGAAGTCTATACCACTTATAACTGGTTTGCCCTCTCTAAACCCCGCCTCCTTAATCTTCACTATTATCATTATAGGGTTCACCGTTTACTCTAGAAGACCTTTCGGTTAAACCGGGTTTTTGATATACTTCTCACTTTTGAGGTTTAGTTAATGTACTACTAAAATACTTTACTATAACCGAGTAGCTGTCATTAATAATTTAAATACATCCTAAATATAAAAATGGCAAAAATAATTATTAAACCCAAAAACACAATATACCTACACACAAACTGTACTAGCCTTAACTGGGCATACTATGAGGGCTGGTGCATGGTTAAGGAGATAACCTTACCTGTAGCTATGAAGGGTATAGGTGCACATGCCTTCCTCTTAAGAATCTCCCTATGGAATGTTCCTGGCACGTTAGCGAAAGTAGCGAAGCTACTAGCCGATTTTAATATTAACATCTTATCATCCATAATTAGTGCTCCTCTAAGTGAAACAGAGGCAACAATGATAGCCTTTGTAGATTTTAGTAGGTCAACATCAACTGTAGATGATGTTGTTGAAAAGCTTAGGGAGTTAGATGTAGTACGTGAAGTCGAGGTAGTTAAGCCACAGATTCCTGGATTACTAATAAACAAGTTTATGCCTATACTCTCAGTTCTTGGAACAAGATGTATAATCATCCATGTAACTGGCTTAAGTAGAATACTACACTACCTCTACGAGAAGTTTGGTGAATCCGCTAAAGTGTTAATGTATTATGGAGGCTATGGTAGTATAAAGGACATGGTTAAAGGTATAAGAAAAATGACAGGTTTAGGAGACTTAAACCTACTAAATGTCTGTCTCCAACTCTTCCAATCATGCGGATACGGTACATTCGAAATAACGCAATTTAATATAGAGCCCTTACACATAGTCATAAGAGCCTATAACCTGTATGAGTGTGAACCCCTTAAGGGAAAAATGAGTGAATCTAATAGCCAGTTATTTAGAGGAATTCTAGCAGGTCTTATTGAGGAGATAGTGAATAAAAAGGTAATCGTTATTGAAGATAAATGCTTAGCTAAGGGAGATCCATACTGCCAGTTCGTGATAAAGGCTGAAGAGTGATACTAGTTGACTACATTAAGTCAAGACGATTTATTACTGAGTAAGCTTCGTGTATGACTCTCTCTTCATCTATGGTTAGAAGTTTACGATTAATCATCAATGGTTTGCCATTGACGAATACTGTGGATACATCGCTGCCACATAAACTGTAGACTATAGTGTAGTAGACGTCTAGTATGGGGTAGACTTTAGGTATACTAGGCTCCACTAATATTACATCAGCTCTTTTACCTTTCCTAATTGAGCCTACAAGTTCATTTAATCCTAGGTTTCTAGCCGCATTTATCGTGGCCGCTTTAACTACGTCTTTAGGTGTTAGGGCATTAGGAATCCTATATCTATGGTTTTGTGCCGCCAGCATAATCTTCATTTCCTTAAAGAGGTCTAGATCACCACTACTTAAGGGTCCATCAGTCGCTAATGAGACTGAGACACCACATTTAATCATGTCAACTACGGGTGCTATTTCCTGTCCTCCCCTCATCTTAGTGAATGGTGCATAAGCGACTTTAACATCGTATTCAGCGAATAATAGAATTTCGTTATCTTGAACGTAGGTTGCATGAGCCACTAGTGGCTTCGACTTTAATAGTCCTATTTGGTTAGCTAATTCTACTGGAGTAGTTTTATATTTCTCTCTTATGTACCTTAGTTCATCCATGGACTCAGCTAAATGTATATGTATAGGTATGTTATGTTCGATTGACTCATCGATTGCGTTCTTGACTGTTTCAAGGCTACATGAGTATAATGAGTGTATTCCTATCATAGTGGTTATTCTGCCATTGGCTCTACCATTAAAGTTTAATGCGAAGTTCACGGAGTCTTCTAGGTCATGTTTTGGTGCACTCGCAGAGGATTCTATAACGGTTTTAGCTATTACAGCTCTTACACTAGTCTCTTCAACCGCTTTAGCTATTTCCTCAGCATAGAAATAGTGATCTGCAAATGTTGTTGTACCAGATCTAATCATACATGCAATTGATAATAATGTACCAACATATATGTCTCTAGGTTTAAGCTTTCCTTCAATCAACCAGACTCTTTCTAGCCATCTAAAACCTGAAAGACCCTTCACGACGCCTCTAAGAATCGACATCGGTGAATGTGTATGAGTGTTAATTAGTCCCGGCATTACTATTGAGTATTTGTTTCCAAGTACTACTTCAGGCTTATATTCCTTTACTAAGTTGTATTCTCCCACATCAACTATGAGGCCACTATTTGAATCAATTATTACTACACCATCACGTATTACTTTATCATCCTCCATTGTAACTATTATTCCATGGAGCCCATACAGTGTCGTCCCAGTTCACCTACTGAATAAGAGTATATCGTCAATATTATAGGATAAGTATACTACATCACCTACATTAATATTCCTTATCCCACTAGGGGTATGAACCACCATATTACCTATGGCTGTCTCGACAACAAACCTTGAGATAACACCTTTAAACGCTTTAACTACGACCCTACCCTTAATGTATGGTGGTTTCTCAGGCTTCTTTATACTTATAATTAGTTTCTCTGGTCTTATACCGAAGTATAGTATGTCTTTTGATAGTTTATGTTTTGGTAGTACTATGTAGACTTCACTAGCAGGATTAACTACTAGATGGTCATCTGTTTCCTCCACATTCTTGAACTCTAATTTAAATGTGTTCTCAACCCCAACGAACTCAGCAACGAATCTAGTCTTAGGTTTATTGAATAATCTTTCTGGTGTATCTACTTGCTCTATTACTCCATCTTTCATTATTGCTATTCTATCAGCTATTTCGAAAGCGTCATCTCTATCATGAGTTACATATACTGTTGTAATGTTTAGCTTCTTCAGTATACCCTTGAGGTCGCTTCTTAACCTAGATCTTAGTATTGGATCTATGTTGCTCATTGGCTCATCGAGTAACATTATCTTAGGTTCAATAGCTAATGCTCTGGCCAAGGCCACTCTCTGTTGCTGTCCTCCAGAGAGCTCTCTTGGATACTTGTTCTCAAGGCCTGATAAGCCGACTAATTCTAGTACCTCTTTAACTTTCCTTCTAATCTCACTGAAGGGCATTCTTCTTAATGTTAGCCCGTATGCTACATTCTGGAATACTGTCATATGTGGAAATAGAGCATAACTTTGGAAGACGATGCCTATATTCCTTCTATTAGGAGGTATAGGGGTAACGTCCTTGCCGTCAATGAGTACTCTACCTTTAGTTGGGGTTACGAAACCTGCTATTACTTTAAGTGTGGTGGATTTTCCGCAACCACTAGGACCTAATAGTGCTAGTATTTCACCCCTCTTTACATTAATGTTTATTCCTTTGAGTACGTAGGGCCCTCTCCTACTATACCTTGCCCATATATTCTCTAACTGTAGGTAAACCATTCCCTCTCCTTCACCTACCACCTGCTAATCCTATAAACTTCTCGGATAGATAGCTTAGTGTTAGAGTGAATATTACGAGCATGAATGATAGTGCTGATATTGTTGGATCCCATTTCATAACTAGGAAGTTTAACATTGCCACGGGTAGCGTGAAAACGTTACCTACTCCCAGGAATAGAGAGATAGCTACAGCATTAAATGATATCATAAAGCTTGATATGAATGCTCCTAGCACAGACTCCTTAATGTTTGGTACTACTATTTGGAAGAATGCTCTTAAACGGCTTGCTCCAAGGCTTACTGCTGCATCTTCTATCTCAGGGTTGAAGTTTGAGAGACCCGCATAGACTGTTCTCATAGCGTACGGGTAGACTATTATTATGTGACCTATGAGTAGTGCCACGAATGATGTTATGTGCATTAGTTTTACTATGAATATTAGGAGTGCAAAGCTTAGGACTATTTGTGGTACAAGTATAGGTAGGTCGAACACTCTCTCAATAACCTTCCTGTATGGTACATTGAATCTTGTGAGAATGTAGCTCACGGGGACATTAAGTAATGTAGCAATCAGTGATGCTAGTAGTGCTATAGTTGTGCTTAGTTTGAAGCCTTCAACAAAGCTTTCATACTCGAAAACATTATAAAACCATTTTAGAGTGAACCCTTTAGGCGGGAAGGCTATAGCCTCACTCTCGGAGAAAGCAATACTAAGGGGCATTACTATAGGGAAGAGTAGCCATAGTAATACAACTATTAATGCTGCCCTCATTAATATTTTACCAAGAGTCGTCATCATGACCATCACCTCTTTTTAAC
>Ga0190366_1000256_pt1 | contig 12292 bp, 27 predicted proteins | sample 487218910_MG_FD_169990 | JGI IMG/M metagenome (GOLD analysis project Ga0190366, IMG submission 169990) | Hydrothermal vent microbial mat bacterial communities from Southern Trench, Guaymas Basin, Mexico - 4872-18-9-10_MG | ecosystem: Environmental > Aquatic > Marine > Hydrothermal vents >...
ATTATAAATCTAAGATATGCCTCTAAACCTTTAAGTCCGTATTCTAATGCTTTAACGTAGTATTGGAATTTATCGAAATTGTCTGTTAATGCCATTACTGTAGCTGGTAACCAAAGTATGCTTGTAAGAGCTAAAACTACTATTAAAACTATTATTGCTTTTCTTTCCTTCTTCAAAACTTACACCATTTTTAAATGTTTCAGTATTTCAATATAAATTTTTGCTAATGGAGTTTCAAAGTCGAAAAATAGGAGTAGGAAATTATGTATTACTGGTAGTGTTTTTTCAATAATTAAAATAGCATAAGCTATGTTTCTTATCACAATGTTTCTTCTAGTACTCCATTTTTCAGCTACAAAGTTTAAACTGTAAACAAATGCTAGAATCAGTAAGCATGATAATGCAAAATAAGTTATTGAAGTATTGTAAAATGGACTAGACTCAACATATCCTTTGCTTAGACATTTTAATGTTAAAAAATAGTCTAAGAAGTTAAGTGTTATGAGTAGTATTGCTACTTTAACCCATAGCTTCATTGTTTTACATTACAATCCATAGTGAAGTCGCTATTTCTATCCTCTTACCTAGAATATCGCTTACCCTAAGAGGTTTAACGTAAACTACTACTGCACAGTTACCTCCTTTACCATCCGGTAATTCTTCATCACTTGACTGGAAAGGTATTGCAGACTGTTTAAGAACACCACCAGTAATTAATTCACATACTGGCATTGCTACTATGTTCTCGTATTCATCTTTATGCATGAAATCAATTTCCAAAGTGTCAAAGAGGTTAGGTATATCGCTTATTGTTTTCTCTACACCACCTACTCTAACGCTGTCAAGACTTAGTCTTGCATATACTCCAGTAGCTCCAGACTTTAAAGCCCAAGTACCTACTGGTGCTACAATAGATTTCATAGCTCCCGCTTTATAAGTATCACGTACATCATGTCTTGAGAAATCGTAAGGTGAAACCACTCCTTCAATATTTATTGTTCCTAAAACAGTAGCTCCATCACTATCGTAAACATCAAAACTAACCAATACTGAGTCGCCTCTTTCTAACGCTCCATCATGGTACATTGTAGCAGTTAATTCAGTAACAACCTCTAAATTTGTTACTCTTGTATATCTGTTTAAATTATATTTTACAAGTTTAAAGAAGTACTTAGCATCGTTAGGTATAGGGGCTTCAATCTCTAGGTTTGCAGTTTGCTTATTGAGAGCTACACGCCCACCAACTGCCACAGTCCATTCTTCACCAGTATCAATATCTCTTACTAAAATATTGCCCCCTACAGAAGAGAAATCAACTGTAGCACCTTCTTTTGCAAACCCAAAACCAGACTCCTCACCTGCACCACTTGGTAGATCATCATCAACATTACAAACATATAGCCCTTTGCTACTGTTTGTTTCAAAACTACCTCTTATTTTTATACGTCTCTCAAATGAAACATGATTTGGAATTACTGGAGTACCAATTGCGAAAACATTCACTTTAGGTGTATCATCATTAGCCTCTTTCAAATCATAAGTTTTAACAGATAATGCTGGATATACGTCTTTAGTGTATGTTACTGTTTTCGCTGTTGTTTTCACTAATCCAAAAGGTAATGTAGGGTCTAAAACTATGCTTCCAGAAGAGGCTAAGTCTGTTGTCATGTTTTCTACCTTTTAACTGTTATTTTTTCCTCTAATATTTTATATTCTGTTACTATTTTTAAACTTACCCCGCATTTGAATTGGTGGTAGTATGCTGTATCTATCCAGAAAATCGGTATTTCTTGACCGCATTTAGGACATTTAAACTTGTAGTGTTTAAACCTTCTGTAGAAAGGGCATTTTTCAGCTACTTCTTTAAGGTTTCCTTTGCATTCTAAACATATTTTCTCTAAAGGAGACATTTCAACTGCCATTGTTTTTACCTTTTCTTTTTCTTCTTTTTAAGAAGTGAAAATATCAGCTTAGCAATTAAGTATATTATTGCTCCGAAAATCAGTAATGGAATTAACCATAGGAGTAACCAGAATATCCAGTAGAAAGGTGATATTTCACCATAGTATGCGTAATATGTTGTTTCCTTGTCTGCATAGATTACATTGTTTCTTTCCTCTACATTATCGTATTTCCAGAATAGGAAAACATAGTTTTGAAATGTTTTAGGTGCTTCAACATGTACTGGAATAAACATGTCGAAAGGAGTTGTAGCTTTAAACTTTTCCTCGTTAGTCCAATATGTTAGTTCTACGTTTAACTCTCTAATGATTCTCCTATTTAGAACATCATACAGTACTGCTTTAAATGTAGCGTAAGGTTGAGGTTCTGGGTCTAAGCTAACGGTTCCAGTACTTGCTAAGTCAATGCTACTCATTGTAACACCTTAACTATTTCATTTACTATGTTTTCCCATCTGTATTTTTCCTTTTCCTCTCTAGTAAACTTTGTTTTCACTTTCTCCTTAAAATACTGTAGGTTATCTAGACAATGATTTATTTTTTCTATGAAGTCGTTTAAATCCACTTCATGACCTCTACCTACATGTATTTTGTTTTTAGGTAGAACAATTGGGTTATCTGCTATTTCTACTCCGAGTTCTGGAATTACATCACCCGCATATTCTTCAATACATGATGTTTTAGGGTATATTATCGGTTTATCTCTCATAAGAGCCTCTAAGCCGTTTAGCTCAAAACCACCACCACGTGAAGGTAGTAGTAGCATATCGCATATATCGTAGAGTGTTTTTAACTCTACTTCACTCATAAATTTCGTTATCACGTAATCGCACATTCTCCTAGCATATTCTAGCTCATATTTTAGGTTAGAGCATTTACATATAAGTATGAAGTCTTTTCTTTTTTCCCTAAGTTTTTTAATTGCTTTTTCAACTATGTCTGCTCCTTTCCTAAACCATGAATGAATGCAGAAATAGAGTATTTTCTTCTTTTTCTCATACTTCCATATTTTATATAGTTCTGGAGTTTTAATTGAAGTTTTGTTTTCAAAAAATACGTTTGAGACTCCGTGAGGAATAACCCTTATTTTACTTGGTTTAACACCGCTTCTAATATATGCCTTTGCAGAAAACTTTGAAGGTAAAACTATTGTGTCTGGAAGGTAGTTAGCAATATTGACTGCTTTATCGCTTATCCTGTCTGAATCAGCGGTATCGAAAGCTACGAGTTTCTCGCATAAAGTGTTTTTCAACTTCAATATTTGATAGTTAAGCTCAAAATCGTTATCCCAACAGTACCATAGAGGATAGAATAATGGGTGTAAAATCACATAGTCTGTAGGTAAGAGCTTTAAAAACCTTATATTATTAACATCTACTTTTCTTATAACGTATTTTTTCTGCAAGTATTCTATGTGTTTTTCAGCAATTATTTTAAATGAAACATTGTGAAACAATGGATAACAGTAAGTTATTGCTTTCATTAAGACACCATTATAATCTAACCTACCCTACAACTTATATGTTATGCTGTTTACATTATAAATTTCAGTATTAGCACAAATATTATGAACAATATTAAGTATGGTAGAAATGGTTCAATAATCTTCCATATTGCTATGAACGTGTTGTAAATTACTTCTTGTATTTCTTGAGGAGTAGGTAAGTAGTAGTCTGTCATTTTTTCACCCTTTTAAATTATTATTCTAATCAGTATAAAAACTATAAAGAACAATATTATGTAAGGTAGAAATGGTTGAATCAATGCTAGTATTGTGCCAAAGAAGGCACTAAGCATTTCTGAAGGTGTCATAACTATGCCTATTCTCTTTATTTCTGGAGAATCCTCTATAATCATATCTACATCTACGTAAACATGGTATCCAGCGTGAGTAGGAGTTACAAAAGGTATTCCTAAACAGCATTTGAAATTGTTTCTACCATCACTTATGTAAGGTAGAATCGTATTTGTGCCATCTATTTCATAGACATCTCCTACTTTTATTTCCCCTATTTCTTGACTTTCAGCAACATATCTATCATTAACGTAAATCTTGAATTTCATACCGAAATGTGCTAAAGAATCAATAGCATTACATACTCCACCTACGCATTCCTCTATGTGTTTAACTGTTACCTTAAATATGAGTCTCTTATATGTTCTAACATTGTATAGCTCATACTGTACCGTGTTAGTACATCCTTCAACATATAGCCCATACCAGTTAATCACTATTTTAGCATCTGTAAAGAGTCTTTCAGTTACTGTAGGCACTACTTACCCCCTAATATTTTTTCTAATGCTTTACCTAAAATATCGTATAGCTTATTTATGTTCTGATAGGTGCAAATCATTGCCAAGAGGTAAGCGTCTCTAAGGTCTCTTATTGGGGGTATTGCTTTAATTTCTAAAGGCACTTTACATCTAGGACAGTTCACTTTATCTTTCAATTCTTCTGGTTTTACAAAGAAAATAGTACCGCATATAGGACATTGTATTGGTACTTTAGTTTCCTTAGACACTACTTAATCGCCTCCATTAGTTTCGGTAGTGTTGAGAGAATCTGTAGTGTAAGCAGTATTATAAGCAAAATTGTTTGCACTACTTGGAGTCCGAAAAGAGCTTCTTGCGATACGTAAATGTAGCTCACTCTATCACCTAAGCTAGAGTATGTTAAGTAGGAAATAAAAAAATTATGTTTAACTTCTAGTGTTTTTCTTTGTGTTTACTGTTTACTCTATATCTTCAGTCCCGCTAGTGTCTCTCCAAAAGTCCTAATGAAGTACACTAGTATGAACATTGTTACGAAAGTCATTATTAACGGCATTAAACTATAAACTAGTGTAGTCCAGTCCACAACTGCCATTGCTTAATCACCTCTAAGCTCTAAAAGCTTTTAACATGTAGATTACTAAGAATAGTACTACAAATAGCATTACTAATGGTATTATTAGGTTCGTTATCCATGTTACATCGAATGGTACATACGCCATACTTTACACCTTTAGATGTTTTTCCGATTAGAAATAATAAATATTAAATATTTAAATCTTGGTACGTATTGATACCACGTATTTTTCAGTTAAGCTTTTATTCTATCAGTTATTCAGTATAAGTATGAGAGAGAAATGCCAGACCATGTTAAAGTAACATTAACCATTGAGAAAGAGCTAAGGGATTTAGCTCGAGCATATAAAATTAACATGTCGAAAGCTCTTGAAGATAAGCTAGTTGAAATTCTTGAGGAAAAATATGGTATAAAATACTACACTAAAGAATATATTTTAGAAAACATCAGCAAAAGGAGAAAAGGTAAACTGGAAAAAATCGTTAAAGTAGTGGAGAAACTGAAAACACCATGAAAATACGTGTTAGTAGCACATATTTTAATTTAGACTTTGCATGAAAATACGTATTTTTAAATATAGAAACCGCCTAGATTACTATGGGTGTAAAAAAGTGGGTATTCCAGTTAAACCAGAAGATATTGAGAAAATGGAGAAATCCATAGAAGTTATGAACATGATGTTAGACAGTTTAAACATTAGACGTGAAGGGAGAAAAGTAATTATAGAAATGGTTTTCAAAGACGAAACAATGGCTAAAGCCTATGTTGAATCAATGAAAGTAGTTTACCAGCAATAATATTATATCATTATTTTTTAAGAGGGATAAGCATTGAGTGAAAGAGAAATCGCAGAGGCTATAAGAGAGATTATGAGAACTACAGGGGAAAAAGACCCCGTTAAAGCATTGAAGAAAGCAGTTAAAGCGTTAAAAGGTAGGAAAACAACACATAGTAGAATACTTGCCACATGGTATGGAATACATGATATAGTAAGAGAGTTTAAGGAATGGGAAAGCGAAGTTTACCAGAGAGGTTTAAAGCAAGGCTATGAACTAGCACGTAGTAGTGAACCAGAAGAAGTTAGAAAGAAGAAACTTGAATTAGAGCTTAAACTGTTAAGTAAACTGGATAGAGTTTTCGATAAAATAGATGTTCTAATGGACTTTTTCGCTACTGGTTTCGCCCAAGCACAAGCTTCTTCTGTTAAAAAGCAGTTAAAGGAAAAGCTTAAAGTGAAACCTAAGTTCAAGGTAAGTATTGAGGGTTAAGAAGTGGAGAAACCGAATAAAATAATGAAAGAGTTTATATATGATTTAATACGTGATGTTAAAGATGTTGCTAAAGAATGGGGTAAAACAAAAATGTATGAGGAAATTTTTAGAGAATACTATGATGTAAACGATTTTGTTAAACCAAAGGTGAAAACAATAACAATATACGTTAGCAAGTACTGTCCCCATTGCGAGGATTTTTTAGAATCACCAGCTTTCCCAATAGTTCTTATGAAAGCTAAGGAGAAAGGATTTGAAGTTGTAATTAGCCGTTTAAACGATGAAAAATCACTAGAGAAAGCTATGGAATATGGTTTAACCAATATTCCAGTAGCAATAGTGAAAACTGAGAAAGAGGAAAAAGTACTTACAGTAGATAGGATAATAGAATACCTTGAGGCAGTAAAGCATGGCTAAAGAATTCGTTTTCGTAAAATGGTTAGACGATAAGAAGTTTGCACATTTCAAGTACATGGGTATAGACATTATAATTCCTAGAAGTAGGTTAATACCGCATTTAGCATGTGAAGTTGAAGCTAGACTTAAAGGTATTAAAGATGTTAATAAGATAGTTGATTATTGTACTGAAAAGTCTAGCATATATGGTTTTGCATTGTTCAGATACTTTCTAGATAAGGTAGAGGATTATAGAAGGAAAGGTTTAACGTTAGAAGACATTGTTAAGAAGGGTATTTGGGATAAAGACTACGATAAAGCATTTTACTATAAGCCTACATGTGATTTAGTAACTTTAAGAGAACTGATAACTAAAGGAGTAGAAACAGAGAAAGCACTAGAACTTGCGAAATGTAAGTAAAAAAATATTTTTTATTTTTAAGGTTTAGCTTTTAAAACTCTTTTATCTTACGAGCTTCTTTAATTCAGCACTTAATCTAGCAATACCGTGTTCTTTACCAGCACAAGCTCTTTCAATTTCTCTTATTAAAGCTTCTTTGTCTTTAACGCCTCTCTTAATAGCATCTACGAGAACTTTTAACTTACATATTGGGTGATATATTTTTATTCTCTCTTTTTCAGCAGGTGTTAATGTTTCTCCAGAGACTTTCTCTATTGCTTCAACTATTACTTCTCTTGCCATGTCTTTTTCACCTATGATAAAATAATGTATGCAAATATTTAAGTTTGAGTACGTATTTTTTACTTTCTTCTTTCCTTCAATGCTTCAACTATTACAACTACAAAATAGAATATCAGAAATATGAAGAACATGTAAACAACTAAGCTAACCATATACCACATAGAGCATAAAGAACACATTTTTAGCCCCTCTAATTTCTATAGAAAAGAAAAATTTATATATAGCTACTAATTGAGTACTCAATGGTGTTAAATTGAGTACTCAATGTGTAAAGTTGAAGGTGTATAAGTGGAAAAGATGGAAAAATAAAGACTATGTTGATAGGATAGTGAAGTTACCTAGAGATTTCCCCCAAGTCGAAACTGTGGTAGTCCTAACTGAAAATGAGTACTCAAAGATAGTTAGTAAATTGAGTACTCAAAGGAAACCAGAAATTGAGTACTCAAAGGAACAATTGAGTACACAATTGCCAGAGTGGGTTAAAGATGTAGGTAGAGTAGGTAGTTACTACATTGTATGTACTGAATGTAGGAAACACATAGCCCATTTAGTAGTGGAGACCGAAGATAGCATAACCTATTATTGTCCATTCTGCAATAAAGCTATAGTTTTACGTAAAAAATTGAGTACTCAAAGGTGATAAAAAGTGAGAAAGGTAAACCCGAAAGTTAGAGAGTACATTAAGAAGGTTATAATGAACACGTTTAATTTAGAGGAAAACGAAGCAGAGAAATTTGCAGATTTACTTAGCAAATACCATGTTAGACAAATAATGATAGGCATTAAAGTCGCTATGAGAGATTTATCGGATAAGAGAGGTAAAATAAGACGTAAGATTACAGTTGAAGAATTTGAAAAATACGTTAGAAAGGTGAGGTTCTAATGGAAATCCCCCTAGTTTTCTTCATGAAAAGTGAAAAGCTCATACATGTTTTAAAGCATTTAATGGTGAAAAATGAAGAAGTCTTTACAAAGCTAAGGTACTGTACAAAACCCTATATTCCTTACCCTACACTTGAAAGAATGGTTTTCTACCTTGAAAACTACGGTTTAGTCGAAACATACTATAGTAGAACTGGTAGAAGAATGGTTAAGATAACTGATAAAGGTAGAAAATTCTTTATAAAACTAATGGAGCTAAATAAGGTAATGCTGGAATGAAACACGTTATTAGAGCTTTACGTGGTAAGTTCTTAAGCAAAATAAGGAAACCCAAAGATGTTTGTAATATTTGTAAAGCTTACATGAAGGTTTTTAAGTCTAGAGAATATGAGGTTATAGGTACACCGTGTTCTACATGTAGTTCTAATTGGAGACGTTTTTTAAGAAGATTCTACAGAATGATAATTAGGGTTAAAGAATGAACATATACATTTACAAGTGTTATTACTGTAGCAAATGCAATAAATGGTTATCTGAAAAAGATGTTTTCCAAGAATGTAGCGAGGTAAAAGGTAAAAACTATCAGAAACTAATAATAACCAGTAAGTGTAGAAACTGTAGAACACCAATATTTATGGAGGTAATCGTTAAAATTGAGTAGCATTAGTTTTAAGAAGATAAGGGAAAGAGCAACATTAGAGGAATGTTGGTGTGCTGTAAAACATCATTTATGTGCTGAAGAGCATTTAATCGAAACCGCTCAAAAACTTGTACGTGAAGCTAAAGAAACCAGTAATGAAGAAAGAAAACATGAACTCATAAACACGGCTATAGAGCTACTCATAATCCAAGACACAGTTAGAGCTTTAAGACAGAAACTAGTTGATATACTATTGGGATTAGCCTATGAGTATAAACGTAAAGAAAGTACTTGAAATACTTGAGAAAAGTGATGTTGTAAAATACGTAAATGAAGACGATTACATTAAAGACATTGTTAGAAAATACTCTAACCAATGTGAAGAATGCCTAGAAGATTTAGGAGTTTAAAAAAATAAATTATAGGTTATAATGTTTTTTTATTTTCTTAATAGCATCTTTCAAAATACTGATTACTAGGTTAATATCTTCTATGTCTCCTTCTACTCTCTCTGCATGTACACTCCTAAATACTATGCCTTTTTCGTTGATAACGTACACATCTACATTAGAAACCACAACATTTTCGGTAGCATAATGTGGATTAGGGACTTCAATTATGATTAAACTAAACTTTTTCATTATCTAACCACCTTACAGTATTTTCCTATTTTTCTAACATACTTCTTTTTAACTGATTTTTTACCATGTGCTATTTGTAAATGTCGTTTTATCTGAGAGTATGCTGAAAGTATTACATCTTTCCCCATAATCACGTTTAATATTTTCGGTTTAAAGTATTTACCGCATAGCTTACACTCATAAGCTCTATAGTCTGATAGAGCTTTTTTAGTAGGTTTCCTTTTCCTAAAAAGTTTCACTCTACTTTCACCTTAAACTGTAGTGTATATTGAAGGCGTATTGTAAAGTAATGATGTATAATTCGCTTCTATATCAACTACTTCTACTATTACTTGCTCTTCTGGATAGTTTAAACCACATTTAAAGTAATACATTATATCACCTTAGAATGTCTTGGTTAGGGTATTTTAGTTGTTCATATAGGTTTATGAGGTACTGTATGAACTCGTTTATTGTCATATTCTTTTCCTTACTGTATTTCAGTATTTTATCGTATAGAGGTTTCCATATTGCTATTGACTGATATTTCTTTTTAACATACTGTGTAATGTACTTGGGTTTAAAAGGAAACACATAGATACCAGAAGGTTTTAGCTTAAGCTTTTCTATCAGCATGTTCTCTATTATAGTCTCTAATGGTTTACCTCTACCTTGATACTCATAGTGTATTTGTGCTGGAACACTAATTAGGAACTTAGCATGTCTCCTATCCACGCTGATTTCTCTAACAGAGACATTGAACTTTCTAAGTGTTTCAGCAATAACATCTACAAGGTTACCGTATTTGTTTAATGCTTTCCTATAGTATTTCAAAGGTATTCTGAAAAGAAGTTTCACATACATTTTAATTACCAAAACATTATTTACTAAATATGGGTTTTAAACGTTTCTCTCCATAAAGTCTTTGAGTACTCAATGATGTTAAATTGAGTACTCAATTATAAAAATATGGTAACCTTTTCACATTAGAGGTTACCTAAAGTTTATTTCTATAGAATATTGCTTATGGGGTAACCCTTCTTTGAGTACTCAATTTACGTAAAAAGTAACCTTTGAGTACTCAATGGAGCGAAAGGAGATTAAACCATTGGTTCTATACATACTTTTTGAGAGTGCCAGTTAATGGAGACTCTACCATTACATCAACTGTTTAAACCGTGATTTAATCCGTTATTTAGGAAATATAATTTCGGCAGACTTTTCCAATGCCAGTCCTATATTTCTTAAATATAATTTCGCATATCAGAATTGATGAAAACTGAGTTTGACACTCATCTGGCATTGGAGAGAGTGCCAGATTCATGTAAAACGATATACCCCCTTGAGTTAGCTAACTCAAGGGTAAAGTGGTGGAGTGCCAGAGTTTTGAGTTTTGAGAAACTCATGGTAAAATGAAATGTGAACCATTGGTTACCCCCCTCCTTTGCTTCATTAACTCGAGTCTGGCACTCTAAAAATAATATAAGGTATTATTAGGGGTTAAGGGTTAAAAATCAAGGCTAAGGGGTTATTTTAAATATGGGGGTTTAAATGAAAAGATATGTTCTAATGTGTAAGGAGTGTGGTAAAATCGTTTTCCTAAACGAAACCGAAAGCATACTTTTACATTTCAGATATTGTAAACATAAAACTTGGGTTTTAACTAAAATATAGGGGGTTAAGGGTGTTTAAGGGGTTTAAGTCTTGGTTTCACTTTTTCTTGGGGTTAGTGGTACATGTGAACTATGGGTTAGGGTTAGTGATTACCTTAGCATTTCTAATATATCAGCTAAGAGAGAAAGAGAGCAATATTGAAAAAATTGGGGACTTCTTAGAGTTCACAATGGGGTTCATACTCGGTTACTGTATAAAGAACATTTCACCTTAAATTGGTTTTATACATATTATTCTTGATTTTTCCCTCTCTATAAATATTATTATTTTCTCACATTCGAGAGAAAGGTTTAAGTTAAGAGCATTGTTTAAATCTTCAACTATTTTCTTTACAGTTTCTTGTGGAAGCTTTATTTCAACTGCTTTCCTCATCATTTAACAAGTCCCTTTATGGTGCATGTTTTAATTCCTTCAGTTACAAGTCTTGTTATTTCTTTCTCCATATCTTCAAGCTCAACTAATGGTATTACTCTTTCTGGAAGAGGTTTAAACGCTAAAGCTCTTTTCGTAAGTGCTTCTTTAAGGTCGTCAATACTGCTCATTACTCTACCGTAGTGGTAAACTATTTCTCGAGAATCACATGTTTTAAGAGCATCTTCAAGATATTTTAGCTCAGTATTTAACATTCCAATTTTCCTAGCAATTTCCAATAACTCTGTGTCTTTCTCTTTCAAACCTAACCTATAAAATTCCTCTTCAACTTCTTTCTCAATTCTAGGTAGCACAGACATGATTTCACCATTTTTATTTTTGTGTTTTTCTGTCTTTTATTTTTTCTTTTACTTCTGGCACTCAGTTTATGAGGGAGATTAGCCTATAGGTTTAAATACCTCGAGTGCCAGATTTTATTGTGGTGAAAATATGCCTACTTGGGTTGAAATCAAAAACCTAAAATCCAAAATTCAAGAATCTTCTAGACAAAGAGTTTTGGTTAAGGAGAATTGGGATAGAATTATAACTATGATTGCTAGAAAGATAAGCATTGAAATAATTGCTAAAGAAGTCGGTGTTTCAAGAAGAACAATTTTCAGAGTTCTAAGCGAATTAGGGATAAGCACAACTGATATTGTTAGAGCTTATGAGGAAATGAAAAAGGCTAAGGAGAAAAAACTAATGGTAAGAATGGAGAAAGTTAAAGCACCCCCAAGTGGTTTTGAAAACTTCAAGAAATTACCTATAATTCAAGAATTCGTTAAATATTGTTTATCAAGGAGAAGGGTAAGCAAAAAAGCAATTACCAGCTACTTAGGAATACTGTATAGAGCATGTAAGGACTTAATGGTACACCCAAGTGATT
>Ga0190366_1000257_pt1 | contig 12259 bp, 16 predicted proteins | sample 487218910_MG_FD_169990 | JGI IMG/M metagenome (GOLD analysis project Ga0190366, IMG submission 169990) | Hydrothermal vent microbial mat bacterial communities from Southern Trench, Guaymas Basin, Mexico - 4872-18-9-10_MG | ecosystem: Environmental > Aquatic > Marine > Hydrothermal vents >...
CCATTACAGGAAGGGGCCTTACTGGCCCCGCAGGCCAGACCGCATCGTGTGGCGTACCATAAGAGGCATGTTGCCCCGCTATAAGGAAAAGGGCAAGAGAGCGCTGAAACGCCTCAAGGTCTTCATAGGTGTGCCAGAAGAGCTGAGGGGTGCCGAGCCCCAAACTATCCCCGAGGCGCGGGCCGAGAAGCTTAAGTGCCCGTTCATCACCGTGGGCGAGCTAGCCAAGGAGATAGGCTGGAGGCCGGTGGAGGAGGCATGAGGGACATGTCGGCCAAGAGGCGCATAATACTCACGAGCGGGAAGCGCAAGACGGCCATAGCTAGGGCCGTGATAAGGGCCGGGAAAGGGCGCGTGCGCATCAATGGCGTGCCCATAGAGATCTGGATGCCCGAGTCAGCCAGGTGGAAGATGATGGAGCCCCTTCTCCTCGTGGGCAAGGAGGTCTGGGGCCAGCTCGACATAGATGTCACGGTGCACGGGGGAGGCTTCATGGGCCAGGCCGAGGCCGTGCGCATGGCTATAGCCAGGGGCCTCTGGCTCTGGACGGGCGACGAGAGCATACGCGAGAAGTTCATAGAGTATGACCGCACCATGTTGGCCGGCGACCCCAGGCGTAAGGAGCCGAAGAAGTACGGTGGTCGTGGCGCTAGGGCGCGCTTCCAGACCAGCTACAGGTGAGGCTTTAGGGCCTGAGAGCGCTATTCGATTATCACGCGTGATCCGTATTCAACGTTTTAAGCTGAGTCCTCTAGGCCCTTAAGGTGTTGAGTATGGTGGAGGACGAGCCTGGGAAATCGAGCCCCTCGGTCAGGCTTGACCCCGTGAAGGAATTGGTGATCAAGGAGGCGCTGTTCTTTAAATCCGTGGAGGACTTAGCTAGGTTCGCGAACATAGCGGCTGGCGGGCGCCCCACGGGCATCTACTGGGCGGAGGGCGTGGCTTTTCTTTACTACCCGCTGCCGCTCTCCACGAAGCTGACAGTGGCCGAGCTCATCAAGGAAGGGCGCCTCTACTGGGCCATGGTGTGTTTCGCCTTCATGCCCGAGTACCAGCGCGTGGTGGAGACGCGTGAGCGCCTTATGGTGCCCGTGATAGACGTGTCGAGCTGTACCCTCTTTAGGGCCGTGGCGGAGAAGCTCAAAGAAGCAGCCGCCTCGCTCACCACTCCCCGGACTGAGCCCAGCGCACTAGAAGGTACAGGGCCAGAATAGAGCCAGCCAGGCCGGCTAGGAACCAGCCGCTGGTGATGACCTCCAGGGTCTGGCCTAGCAGCTTGGGCAAGAGGGGGAGCAAGGGCTCTAAGAACAAGTAAGCCGTGGAGGCGAGCAGAAAGCCTAGCGCCGCCACGCACAAGAACACTAGGAACCTCTTCATGTCCATCCCAAGGCCCGCAGGGGTATGGGATTAGCGTAATTGGCACGAGCGTTGAAAGGTCCCCTCGCCAGGCTATATACAGCCCTAATTTGGCCCCCTTAAGGAGGGGTCGAGATATAAGTTATCTGCATGGGAGCTACGTGTATAGCTCACTACTGTTGCACCCTTTTCAACAGCCCGAGGTTAGTTTTACCCACCTCTGGAGGTGTTGAGGGAAGTGCCACATCCCTTCGCGAAGATGTGGGACGCGGGAACGCCAGTTAAGCCCAGCCTAGCCGACAGGATCAAGCTGTTGGTGAGGGGGAACGCCCAGCTCAGGAAGAAGCTCGTGGAAACCATAAGGATGTTGGAGAGAGACGTCAGGCGCCTCAACGCGACCCTAAGCACTTATGAGGGTATGCAGAAGTCCTTGGAGAACGACATAAGGGCCGCTTTGAGGGAGGGCCAGGAGGACAGGGCTAGGGCTCTCGCGAACGCCCTAGCGGCCGTGGGCAGGTACAAGAGAGTAGTCCATCTCATGAAGCTCTGCTTCGAGCTGATAGCGGCCAGGCTCAAGGCCGTCTTGGTGGTCGGCGATGTCGTCAGCCATCTAGGCCCGTTGTTCAAGATGTTGAAGATAGTAGGCCCTATGGTATCTAAGTTCATGCCGGGGCTAGAGAGCAGCCTCTACCAAGTCGAGGAAGTGTTAGACGGCCTGATGAGCGAGACCGATATGGTGTTCGAGGCTGCCGTGCCTGTGGCCCTAGAGAGCAAGGAGGCCAGGGACATCTTGGAAGCGGCCAAGCTATCCGTGGAGCACGAAGCCGACCTAGGCCTCCCTGACCTCCCCGAGCCAGACCTCCTGGGCCAGGCGGGGCTACGCCAGAGGGCCAAGAAGGCGGGAGGTGAGATACTATGATGACGCCCGCGAACCCTGCCGAGCTCATAGGCAAGATGGTGCGCGACGAGTGGGGCCGCCAGGTCGGCATGGTGGTCTCCCTCTTAGCCGACGACAGAGGCGATATGGCTTGGCTCTTGGTCAGGATGGGGGATGGGCGCGTTAGGCGCTACAGGCTCTCGGACGTGCTGCTAGCGGGCTCGGAGGTCGTAGTACGCTCCAGCCTCAAGAAGCGCGTGAGCTCCCTGCGCCGCCGCCTGGCCTTGCTCAAGCACGAGGAAGCCCTGCTCTTCGGACTGAAGGAGGGCGTGGGCTCAGACGCTATAGAGGAGATGAATAGGGACTTAGATAGGTCCCTCAGCCTGCTCGAGGCCGAGGCCAGGTACCTGCTGAAGAAGATCGGCGATGCCTGCGATAGGTGCGTGGAGCAGATAAGGGACATCCAACGCGGCATGGCCTGCCTAGAAGTCGAGCACGAGATGGGCAACGTGCCGGACGAGGTCTACAGGGCGTCCATGAAGATAATGATGGCCGACCTAAAGAAGTTGGTGGCCGAGCGCGATGGCCTCTTGGAGGCCAAGAGGGAGCTGTTGGCCATGCTCGAGGGTGAGAGGCAAGCGGGGCCTAGCCCCGGGGACGGAGAGAGGAAGGGAGGGCCGATAAACGTTGAAGTCGAAGGGGATGCCGAAGCTCTCGCGGCATGATTTAGAAGCCCTTAATTCCCTCATAATCGCCTTAAGGGATGTAGAGCTCAAGGTAAAGCGCGTCATAAGGGACCTGAGGAATAAAGAGCGATATTACTTAGAACTCTACAAGGTCGCTTACGAGCAGGAGAAGGATGAGCTGAAGGCCACCGTTTACGCCTGCCACATCGCTGGCGTGAGAGCAGCCCTCAAGCTGACCTACAGGATAGAGGCCTACGTCCTCCAACTCAAGGTCATGTTGATAAGCTGCAGGGAGTTCATCATGGCCTGGCAGTACATAGGGCCCTCTATACCCGTGGTGCGCGAGAGAGCGAAGAAAGTACGCGAATTCATGCCCTGGGTCGCGAACTACGTGGAGGAGCTCCAGCGTCAGGTCAACGAGATGTTGGAGAAGCTGAGCATGGCCGATATAAGCGAGTTGGCCGTAGATTCGCTCATGGAGAGGTTCCGCTCCATAAACGAGGCCTCCTCGCCCGTGATAGAGGAATTAGAGAAGGCCCTGGAGGCCGACCTGAGCAAGGAGCTGCCCAGCCCGCCCTCAGGCCGCGAGGTTAGCCGATCCAGCCTGCCGGAGCCCGTGGCTATATCGCTAGAAGGCCCGAATTATGAGGACGCCGAGCGTAAGGACGTGGAAGACCTAGTCTACAGGTACATATGTGACCGCTTGAGGGAGGGCGGGAAGCTGAACCTTGCTCGTTGTGCTAAGGAGCTAGGGCTCCCCGAAGAAGACGTCCGCGAGGCCCTGAGGAAGCTCGAGGCCAAGGGGATGATAAAGGTCAGGGGGTGGTGAGGGGCCTTGTTGGTTAAGGACCTAGAGAGGATAGCGGCTTCTTACGCGTCCAGGGCTGTCGAGCTTGACAAGCAGGGGCACGTGGACCAGGCCATAAAGATGTACCTTAGGGCCATCATCGCCTTGGAAAAGTTGGTGAGAATGGGGGCTAGCTCTAGCTTAAGCCGCGTCTACGAGGCCCGCCTGAGGGCCTACAAGCGCCGCGTTAAGGAGTTGAGGAAGCTTAAGGAGCCCCCCGGCCCCGAGGTATTTGTAGAGAGCATTAAGCCTTCTTCCCAGGGACGCCAAGAGGAAAAGCAGGCGGAGCTTTCCCAGGCCTACGGGTTCAGGCGCGAGAAGGAGAAGAAGCCCGGTATCGGCTGGGATGATATAGTGGACTTAGAAGAAGCCAAGAGGGCCATAAAAGAGGCCATAGTCTACCCTGTGCTGAGGCCTGACCTTTTCCCCCACGGCTGGCCGCGCGGCATACTCCTCTTCGGCCCGCCCGGTTGTGGCAAGACACTCTTGGCCAGCGCCGTGGCGCACGAGATAGATGCGGAATTCATAGAGGTATCTGGTGCTGACATAATGAATAAGTGGTTAGGCGAGGCGGAGAAGAACGTGGCCAGGCTTTTCTCTAAGGCCAGGGAGACGGCCAGATCCGGTAAGCCGGCCATAATATTCATAGATGAAGTGGACTCGCTCTTCGGGACTTATAACAACGAGGTAGGCGGCGAGGTACGCGTCCGCAACCAGTTCTTACGCGAGATGGACGGCATCAACGATAAATCGCAGAAGTTACACGTTTACGTCATAGGGGCTACGAATAAGCCCTGGAACCTGGATTGGCCTTTCATAAGGCGCTTCCAGAAGCGCATCCTCGTGCCTCCTCCGAACTTTGAAGCCCGTGTGGGCTTATTCAGGCTCTACACGCGCGGCATCCGCTTGGACGCGGACGTTAACTTCGAGGAGTTAGCCCACATGACGGAGGGCTACACGGGCAACGACATCAAGGACATCTGCTTAGACGCGTATTACTCGACCGTGAGAGAACTCTTCGAGAGCGGGAGGGCGCTTAAGCCCGGCACTAAGCCTAGGCCCGTGGCTAGGGACGACTTCATAAGAGCCATAAGGCGCCGGAGGCCGAGCGTGAAGCCCAACATGGTGAGGCTCTACTACGAGTGGTATGAGGAGTTCGGCGCTCTCTAGGCTTTCGCGACCTGGATCGGCGTGCTACCGAGGGCCGGGTAGCCCGGGTAGTAATACTGGTGCTCGTGCTTCCTCCTCACCAACACCAACCCCACCGCCAGCGCCGTGATGGCTAACACCGCCATGGTCAAGGCCAGGTAAGGGGCAATCACCTTGACCGCCTGGGCGACGTACTCCGGCCTGACCACTTCCTCAACGAGCTCTAAGGCCTCTTCCTCCCTGATGTAGAGGCCCGAGTTCATCACGCGCTTCTTGGCGGCCCTGGTCAGGCCAACGTAATCCGTGTTCCTTATCTCCCTGGCCAGAATGGTGTGCTGGGACCATATCACAGCCGTGGTCAGAGCGCTTAGCGGGTCCTCAGCTGAGCCTAAGGACATCGTTAAGTCGACGGGCAACCAACCCCACGGCGGCACGTACACCACGGCCCAGCCGTGCCAGCCCACAGACTTGATCCACGCCTCGTAATGGCCTCCCCAGGCCTTAGAGCGCGAGGGGGCAGGGCTGGGCAGGTAGATGCAGCCTATCTGGAGGTAAGCCGGTATGCCCACTATCCTGCAGAGCGTTATCAAGAGGTTGGCCTGGTCATCACAGTCGCCGGCCCGACCCGCGTAAGTTTCGTTGGGGTAACGAGGCACGTCCAGGGAGCTATACCTTATATGCTCGTATATCCAAGATATGAAGGCCGCTACTATCTCCAAGACATTCGTATGGTTGGCGGCCAGGCTGAGGGCCAGTGATCTTAGCTCCCTATTACCCGTGGGCCAGCAGGCGGCCCTGCCGCAATAACAGGCCCTCAGGTCCGCTGATATATCGCTCAGGCTCCCGGAGGCACTCACGCTTACCTCAGGCGCCTCCCTGGGCCTAGATACTATCTCGTATTTAGCTGAGAGGGTCAGCGCCTCCCCGGGCTCCAACACCCGATCCGGCACATCTAGTACGGCCCAGAGGTTCCCATCCTCGTCCTCTACAATCTCCTCCACGGGACTCGAGGTCCAGATCAGCCTTACCTCCTGCCAGGAGTTATTGATGAAGAGGCCGAAGGCCACGTCGAGGTCTGAGAGCCGCCAGGGCGTGGGCCCGAGGTTCGTGTAAGTGATGTTGATGCTGTAAGCGTACACGAGATCCGTCTTGAAGAGGGTAACGGCCCCTGAGGCTCGCGCTTGTATAGTTGGCTGTAAGAGCACGAGTAGGGCTAACAAGCAGAAGGCAGTAAGGCGGGCGGGCAGGCCCATGGCGCCCCCGGCCCGCGGCCTTACTTCAGGGGCACGTACATAGAGGATCTAGAAGCACCTACGCCGGGCGCGCCGTGCTTCACGGGCTTGCAGGTGATAGCGAACTCGCCCAGGTAATGGCCTATCATCTCGGGCTTTATCTCCACGGGCACGAACTCACGACCGTTATAGACGTGGATGGTCAAGCCCACCATCTCGGGCAGGATTATCATGTCCCTCACATGCGTCTTTATCACGACCTTCTTGCCCTCCTTCATGGCCTTCTTCGCCTTACGGACCTTCTCTAAGAGGATACGTTGGGCCTCGGTTAGACCCCTGAGTAAGCTACGCCTCTGGCGCGCCGGCAGGAGCTTGATGAACTCGTCCATGGGCATCTTCTGGAGCTCCTCCAGCGTGTAGCCCTTGTAGGTGAATTGCTTAGGCATTCTAGCTCGCCCCGACGGGCTCCTTCCCACACGGCCCTTTATTAGCTTTTATGCCGGCAGCACTAGGCCTAACAGCATCAGGGTAAGCACACGATAATAGAACGTTACCCCAGGGGCTTTCATGAATCTATTAAGGCCCGAAAACGTGCGGCTGCTCCCTAGCGCCTGCCACGCCTTACCGTCTTCTTCTCCTTCCGGCCCGTCATCCGGGCGGCTATGTGGCCTACCTTCCGGCCCGGTGGCGCGTGCCTGGAGACGGTCGTGGGTTTGCCGGGGTGCTGGTGCCTGCCGCCGCCGAACGGGTGGGAGCAAGCGTTCATGGCCACGCCGCGGACGCGTGGGTACTTGTGGCCCTTAGCTCTCATCCAGTGGAACTTCTTGCCGGCCTTGAGGAAGGGCTTCTCTATACGCCCGCCAGCTGCTACCACGCCTATAGTGGCCCTACAGGCGTCCTTGACGAGCTTGGTGCGGCCAGAGGGGAGCTTCACCATGGTCCCCTCGTGTGTGTGAGCTAACACAGTGGCGTAAGCGCCCGAGGATCTAGCCAGCTTGCCGCCATCACCTGGCCTCAGCTCGAGATTGCATATCAGGGTGCCCTCCGGGATGGAGCTCACGGGCGCTATATTGCCTATAGCATTGGTGGCGCCGGGGCCGTACTCGATTATCTGGCCCTCATACATGCCCTCTACCGCGACCGTATAGAACTCACGGCCATCCTCTAATTCTATCAGGGCTAGGGGGGCACCACGGCCTGGGTCGTGGACCAACTCTACCACTAAGCCCTTCAGGGTAGCCTGCCCGCCGTCGAGAGGCGGGTACCTAGCTGGTGCTACCCTCTTATGCGTGTTAGCCCTGAACGTAGGGCTGCCACGTCCCCTGCGTTGGACCAGGATACGCTTGCCCATCGCTGCTCCCTCGCTCGGCCCATGCGTGTTGCCGGGGTTATAAAAACGCTCCCTCTAACATGTTCACAGGATGCCCAACCTCATGGCCACATCGGCTGCCTTGTACTCGGGCCTCAACTTCACTATGGCTTTCTTCTCACCCCCGGGCGTTATAAGCGTCCACACCTTCTCGACCTCGACATCGAAGAGCTCTTCCACGGCCCTCCTGATGGCGCGCTTGTTGGCCCTACGATCTACTATGAACACCAGCTTATTCTCCTCCTCCACCATGCGCATGGTCTTCTCCGTCATCACGGGGTACTTTATCACTGCGTAAGGGTCGAAGCCCCTCGCCACCTCGCTCGCCCTCCTGGTGCCAGGCGGGAGGCCGCCCCGGGATATAAACTTCTAGCTTCTCATCGCGTGGTCGGCGACTCTGGGCCGGTAACGCTCATGTTTAAGAAGGCCCTGGGGGCGTAGAGCGAGGGCGGACGGGCTAGGCCATGTACGTGTTCAAAATAGTGCTGATGGGCGATGGAGGCGTGGGGAAGACCACGCTCAGGAAGCGCTTCATGGGCGAGACCTTCAAGGCCACTTACATAATGACCATAGGGGCCGATTTCGCGGCTAAGACGCTAGAGGTAGGCGGGAAGCGCGTTAAGTTCGTGATTTGGGACCTAGCCGGCCAACCCCACTTCAAGAAGGTGAGAGAGGAGTTCTACAGGGGCGCTAGGGGCGCCTTGCTCGTTTACGACATAACGAGGAGGGAGACGCTTGAGAACGCTCCCTCTTGGATGGAGGAATTCGTTAAGAACTGCGGCCGGGCAGATGTGGCTGTCGTATTGATAGGGAACAAGATAGACCTGAGGGGGAGCTGTGAGGGCTGCGTGGGCACAGAGGAAGGCATCAGGATGTGCGAGGAGCTAGCCAAGAGATTTAGCCTACCGGTGAGGTTCGTAGAGACATCGGCCAAAACAGGCGAGAACGTGGAGGAGGCTTTCCGCATGTTGGCAGAGGATATATTTTCGGTCAGGAGTAGCGCGCATAAAGCATAGCTAAGCTGATGAGGGCTATGGCTGCTACGACCGCCGGGAGCTGCACGGCCAAGAGGCCGAGCACCTGGACGATGAGGAAGGCGAGAGAGGGCTTCAAGTATTCCCTGGCCAACGGTACCTTGATAAGGGCTACCTTGGCCCCGAGCAACACCGTGCCTATGAGCCAGCCCACGCCCATGGCAGAGAACCTCTTGGCTGCTAAGCTCCCCGAGAGTTTAGCTCTCACGGCTAACGAGGCACAACAGGCTACTAAGTAAATGCTGGCCAGGATGAGGTCCGCCAATAACTCGAACAACATGCGGTCATCCCCCGATGGCCTCGAACCTCTCGAGGTCCCCCCTATATTTAGCTAACTTCTTGCTCGCCAGCGCCCTTAAAGCGCCTACCAGATCGCCTAGGAGAGGCCTGGCCTTCTGGCCCAATAGGCTCAGGAGGCCTTCACACATCTCGGCTACCTCCTTAGGCTGGTAGAGCCAGGCTAGCCTATCCGCGTCGCGGGCCGATAACACATCGTCGTAAGCCAGCCAGCCATGTCCCCAGGCTTCGAGAGCTTCTTCCACTAACTTGGTCGCGATATCGTAGCCCACTAGCTCCCTCAGGAGGCGTAGGTATCCCGTTAGTACCTCCTCATAAGCTTTAATGACGAGCCTCACGGGCTCGTGTACATCTACCTCCACGAGCCCTAGCTCAGCTAACTTCTTCACTCTGTCGATGGCCTCCCTCAGGCTAAGGCCCGCCTCGCGCGCTATCTCAGCCACCGTCTTCCGGCCATCTACGTGCCTCATCACGGCCCAGAGGTCCCTCGGCACCCTGATATCGCCCTCAGCCCAGCCCCCGAGCTTAGGCACGTGGTAGGAGGCCAAGGCGATTACGGAGAGCACTTTATCGCAAATCTCGCCAAAGGGCTCGAAGAGCGTTATGTCGCCGTCCCACGTATCTAGCATGTGGCCGAAGCGCCGCTCGAACTCCTTCACCATGACCCTCAAGCACTCCCTAGCCAGCGGGTCTTCTCTGTCCAAGAGGAGGGCGCCCAGGACCTTCTCGCCAGTCTCGGTTATGATGGTGAAGCCCCTGGCCTCTATGGTCCTCAGGGCTGGTTCCGAGCTAGGCGATATTTCCTTCACTAACTCCCTTATAGCTGTGAGGAAGCTCGTCACCAAATCTGGATGTACTTTCTCGGGCGCTAGGTTACGCGAGAATAGCGCGATGCCCTCCATATTCACCACGAACAGCGCGTATATCCTAGCCATGCCAGGCCCCAGTCCCCCGGTCCTACCGGCCTTTAAAAATAGGCCCCGTCCTCCCGAATTGCTTAACTGGCCCGTGGTCGAGCTAAGGGTGGTGGCATGAGTTTGAGCGAGGGAGAAGAGCGCACCGGCTTCTTGGCCAGCTACAGCCCCCTGTTCGGCGTGGGCGCTTTTGCCTTCCTAAAACTTCCTGAACCCTGGGCTTTAAGGATGGTGCCAGAGCCACCTGAATGCGATTTATTAGGTGCCCAGAGCCCAAGGGGCGGCTTCAGGTGGGTCGTCAAGGGCAGGCTGAAGGCCCTCTTAGTCAACGAGGAGGTCGAGGAAAGCACTTACCTCCTGAAGGTGGAGACCCGGGTCTTCAGCAAGGCATCGGATGCTGAGAAATTCCTGGTGAAGAGATTCAGGAAGCTAGAAGAGAAATCAGGCTCCAAGGTGGTGGAGAAGGGCATTGTGACAGTCTCCGGCCACGAGGCATCTTATATGGTCCTCATCAGCCGAGAGAAACCGATATTTGGTCGCGAGAGGACCAAGTACCTAATAGAGATGGCTTTCTTCTGCGATAAGACGCGCAGGCTCCTCTGGATAGAGGTCATGGGAGGCCCTAAGCTCTTAGAGGACGCCAAGACGCTGGTCCTCATTATCTCCTCCCTCTCCTGCCACGGGTAGTCCCTCGGCCTTCTTCCCCGGCTGGCCCGACCAGGGCTTCGGCCGCGCTCTCCAATAGCCCGAGGGCCTCCCCTATCTTGCTTTCATCGCGGCGGCACACTATCATCACGTGCGGGGGTGCCTTGGAAATGGAGAACCTCTCTAAGCAGTCCTTAAGAGCCATGAGGTAATCAAAAACACGTCCTGATAGGATTTCTCGGGCTTTCTCGGGGTTTGTGGTCAACACCTTCATGTACTTCGCTAGGCCACCGATCTTCACGGGCTTGAACTCCCCGGCCTTTAGCTTTACTTCCCTGCTTAGGCGCGTCCACTTACTGAGTGCCTCTAGGTAGAAGTCCGGTTTCCCGGCCACGTTGGCCTTCACGAGCATCCTATCCCTCCGGCCCGCTGCGTAAGCGGCCAAGAGGTAGAGGGGCATCTCCCTAGCCAACAGTACGAGCGATATTTCCACTTTCGTGAGCGGACCTGAGGGGAGCTTGAAGCCCACTTTGAAGCCCGATGAACCAAAGCTCTTGTAACTTACGCGCCTGGAATAGCGCTTAAGTTCCTCCCTCAGCGCTCTCCAGAAGGAGCGCTGTATCTTCTTATTCCAGATGGAGCCGAAGGCGTAAAAGGCCATGAACAGAACCGCGAGGCCCACTATGACTGAGAACTCCCAGCTTAACTGCATGGCACGTCCTAGTGTGTCTTCTCGTAAGTCTTAAATCTTGAGTTAAACAGAACCAGCCCGGAGGTCGGGTCTATGGCAGAGTGGTACCCGCTATACTTCGTACTGGCGGGCGTCATCGTCTACGGCCTAGCTTACTTCTGGTACGCTAAGTGGTACGACAAGAACATCTGGGAACCAGATCCTAAGCGCGCCACGCCAGCGCACATGTACATGGACGGCATAGAGTTCTTCCCCACCAGCAAGTACGTGCTCTTCGGCTTCCAGTTCAAGGGCATCGCCGCTTTAGGCCCGATCTTAGGCCCATTCATAGGGCTCAGCTTCGGCTTCTTCCCGGCCCTGATATGGCTGCTCATCGGCAACTTCTTCATAGGCTGGATTCACGATTACAGCGCCCTCTTCATGTCCGTGCGCAACGAGGGCAGGACCATGGGGCCGCTGACCTACGAGCTCATCAGCCCACGCGCACGCACGGCCCTCATCGGCTTCCTGATCTTCTACCTGATCCTGATTACCAGCGTCTTCGTGCTGCTGTGTGGCATGTTCTTCTGCCTCTGGCCTGGCTCGCTGATAGTGACCATATTCACCATCATAGCCGGTCTCATAATGGGCTTCTTAATGTATAGGATGAGGGTGCCCATTACTTACGCCACTATCTTAGGTATCATAATAATCTGTATAGGCATCTGGGCTGGCGGCTACACCCAGGCCGTGGCGCCCAAGCTCATGCCCTATCCTGATTACCTCTGGCTGGGCATGCTTATCACGGCCATAATATGCTTCATAGGCGCCGTCACGCCCATCATCTGGTGGACGCAGCCCGTGAACTACGCGGCCTTCTGGCCGTGCACGGCTGGCGTGATACTCATCATCTTGGCCGCCTTCATCTCGCCTGCCACGGGCGTGGCCATCCAGCAGCCGGCCTTCGCGGGCGATATACCGGGCATCTATAACGCCAAGGTAGGGCCTGTGTGGCCCATCCTGATGGTCTCCATCGCCTGTGGCGCTATCTCTGGTTGGCACAGCCTGGTGGGCTCCAGCGGCTCCGCTAGGCAGCTGGACGTGGAGACCGATGCCCTGCCCGTGGGCGCTGGCGCGATGCTCATGGAGGGCCTCCTGGCCCTCCATGAGCATCGCGCCAGCG
>Ga0190366_1000258_pt1 | contig 12236 bp, 13 predicted proteins | sample 487218910_MG_FD_169990 | JGI IMG/M metagenome (GOLD analysis project Ga0190366, IMG submission 169990) | Hydrothermal vent microbial mat bacterial communities from Southern Trench, Guaymas Basin, Mexico - 4872-18-9-10_MG | ecosystem: Environmental > Aquatic > Marine > Hydrothermal vents >...
CTATAGATTCGTTCCAGTTAGCTGGGGATTATAGCCCGGCCTCGGCGAGCCCTAGCAAGGCTATATTCCCTATATTCACGTTCTTCAAATATCTCTTCGCAACCCTATAGCAGCTCTCAACCTGTTTCCTCGGGGTCACCGTCACATCGCTCATCATGAAGTCTGGATGGAATATTAGGAGACTGTATGGTATCTCTGGGTCTAGGCTCGCTATGAACTCGGCGATCCTCGAAACCTCATACTCATCGACATAATGTGGGACGAGTAGGGTTGTGGCGGCCAAGACCGGAACATCCCTCCTCCTCTCATAAAACTCTCGATAGATTAGCTCGAAGTTCTCAAGCGTCCGCTTATTATCTCTTCCAGTTAAGGCCATGTGAACGCTCGGAGTAAACGCCTTTAGATCGAATTTTATGTTTCCACCGCTCTCAAACGATAACTCAGCCGCCTTCCTAACGAGGTTTGGATTTCCAGACCCATTCCACTCAAAACATATCCTCATAATCCTATTGCTGGGCTTCTCCTCCAAGATGAGTCTCGAAGCATTTATCGCGAATGGGAGCTGAGGTTCGGGAGTCCCGCCGAACCAGCACCAGCATGTTATCCTCCTATCCTCAAGTGTTAAGTCCACTATCTCCCTCACATGAACTCTTTTCGCATCCCTCAAATTCTTATGACTCCAATTCTGGCAGAAGAGGCAGTCGAAGCTACATCCATAGAAGAATAGGGCGAGGTTGTAGTAGCCGTATTCAGGGCCATCCTTAACGGCATAAACCGGGTAGCCTGACCCTGTTCCAGCCGGACAGAACCATGCATTACAACAGTTCGTGACATGGGGGTCGAGGTAGTAGTGGAGTAGCGCGTTCTCCGAGTCGGCCAATGAGAATAGCCTTCCACCCCTATTCTCCCTCAATCCGCAATAGCTTCTCTCCCCCTCCCCCATCACGCACTCAGCACTACATAGATTGCATTTGACACCGTCCACCGATCTGGGGGGAGTTGGTGGAAGTCCAAATCTCCTCCTAACCTCTTCATGCGTCTCCATAGGATACCTTAAAGCTTCCTCAGGTCTCTCCCTCAGACAGTCGACGCAGACCTTGATGGAGTTTGAGATGAGTTTTGATCTCTTACCGCAGACCGCGCATTCCTTCTCCGAGACTCTTCTAGGAAGCCTTATGATCATCTCCAAGGCTATCTCTCTCACGAGAGTATTTCAAAGTTCCCTTGAGATCGTGGATTTAGGTGAATCTTTAAGTGAAATTCCCTAAATAGTGTGACGCGGACACGATGTCCATGGACTTGAGCCGAGACTTCCTCATCGCGCTTCTAGCGGGCTTGATCCAAGGAGTAACTGAGTGGCTTCCGGTCAGTAGTAAGACCCTCATCCTCCTAACCCTTCTCACCTATGGTTTTGAGGCTCAAACCGCGTATTTGATGGGGCTTGTGATAAACGGCGCAACGGCTGTGGCGGCGATAATCTATTTTAGGGGAGAGATCCTTGAAATGCTTTCATCGATAAGACCTATGAGGAGATCTAGGGAGGGGTTCATCCTCCTCAAGTTTCTCACGATCTCCACCATCGTAACCGGATTGATCGCCATCCCACTCGCACAAGCATCGAGAAAGCTCATATCATTTGACGAGAACTTCGCGATGATCATCATGGGATCTCTCTTCCTCCTAACCACGATCTTCACCTGGCTTAGAACTAGGATGAGTGGAGGGGTCGATGAAGTGAGGGATGTGAGCCTCATCGACGCGGTGTTGGCGGGATTTGCGCAAGGGTTCTCGGCTCTCCCGGGGATAAGTAGGAGTGGGATAACGATCTTCACCCTAATCCTGCTAGGCCATAGTCCGAGGGACTCGCTGAGGCTGAGCTTCCTGATGGGGATACCTGCGACGATAGGCGGGATAGTTTATTCATACGCAGCCATGCCTATACTCATTGAGTCGAGGATCCTCAACTTAACAATATCGTCGCTCACGGCGATAATCGTTTCATTATTCACGATATCAAGTCTCCTGAAATTGTCGGAGAGGTTGAAAACATATCTGTTCACCTTGATCTTAGCCATGATCACGATAGCGGTCGGAGCATTGGGGATGATGGCACAGCGTTAGAGGGGATCATTGAGCAACTCGAACCTGAAAGACATACGTCTTATACTTTAGGAAGTTTCTCCCGCCCCACCTCGAATCAGGCGGATTCTCGATAGGGTCTTCTGGCGGATCTCTAGCACAGTAGTATTCCTTAACCTTATCCACAGGATTCCAAACCTTATCATCCTCATCGATTATCCAACCCCTAAACCTCAACTGAACGACGTTTACGCCCTCATCCACGGTTATATTTAGCTTCACAATCTTCCTAGCCCAGCCATCAATGTGTCTGGAGAAGACCTCAATTATCCTCGATCCAATCGGATCGATCAACTCACCTTCCTCAGTCACTCCTATTATGCTATCGAATCCCCTTAGCTCATATCCTGCAACCCTGCCTCCCTCCAATAAGATCATCGCCCCAGAAGCCGTTTCAACATCTCTAATGCTCGGCTCACTACTATTATTGAATAGGGTTAAGACTAGCTGGAAAGCTCGCTTAACCGCGCATGAAGTTCGAGAACCATTACCCCTCACGATCATATACGATCCATCGGCGCACTCAACCTGAAGCTCGACCACAGGACTTGGATGGATTCCATCAGGCCTCTTAAGAGACTCCATGAGGATCGGGAAACCTCTAACAAGTAGTACATAGATCATTAAAATCGTCATGGCTAGCAGGATGAATTTACCCAACCTTAACCTCATTCGAGAAGATCGGGTAGAAAGGACATTTAAACATACACCGCGCAATCGATTAAAGATTGCCGCAGAGATCTCTCGCCGAATAGATGAAATCCATAGAAGAATCACATCGGTCTCCAAGACCCCAAGTTTTGAATAAAGCCCCGGGCGGGCTTTGAACCCGCGACCTGCGGCTTACAAGGCCGCCGCTCTACCAACTGAGCTACCGGGGCTCTTTCTTCAAGAAAACTCTTTAACGGCTTAGATTTATCTCTAATGATTGGGATAAAGCTAAAAATACGTTGGATGTGGATGATGGAATGGGGGCCGTGGTCTAGCTTGGCTATGATTCGCGGCTTGGGCCCGCGAGGTCCTGGGTTCAAATCCCAGCGGCCCCATTCTCCGCACCTCTCTCCAAGAATCTCCACGATTTAAGAGCTATTAGGTGAGATTTCTCGGGTTAGGTGAATGTTGTTGGATACTCCGAGGGGTATGGATGATCTGTTGCCGAGGGAAGTGGCCTTAAAGAGGAGGATAGAGGATGTTATCAGGGAGGTCTTCAAGCTCTATGGATACCTTGAGGTCGAGACCCCCACCGTTGAGTATTATGAGCTCTTCGCATTAAAGTCTGGAGAGGAGATCAGGGAGAGAATGTTCGACTTCATCGATAAGGGTGGAAGGAGAGTAGTTTTAAGACCTGAAGTGACGGCGTCGATCGCTAGACTAGTTGCCACAAAGCTTAAGGCCATGGCCCCACCTCTGAGGCTCGGATACATCGCGGATTGCTATAGATACGATGAACCCCAGTGGGGTAGGAGGCGGAGATTTTGGCAGGGCGGGTTCGAGCTGATAGGCAGCAAGGATCCGCTCGCAGATGCCGAGATCCTTGAGGTCAGCTATGAGGTCTTCAATAGAATCGGATTGAGAGACCAGTACTTTAAGGTCGGGCACATCGGTATCCTCAGAGAGATTTTGAGGAGCTATCATGTGGATGAAGGGGTTCAGGATAGAATTCTAACCCTACTGGATAGAAAGATGGTCGTGGAGGCGTTCGACCTCATGAAGGAGAATGGAGTTGATGAAGATGGAGTTCAAGTGATTAGGGAGTTGATGAAGCTCGAGGGGACGGACTTGAGGAGGATACTAGCGGGCGCCTCGAACCTCCTATCCCCGTGGAAGGAAGCATGTAAAGACCTTGAAGATCTCTGCGAGATAATCGACTTAGCGCGTGAGGGCGGGGTTAAGTCGAAGATCGTAGTCTCCCTCGGATTAGCCAGAGGACTCGAATACTACACCGGATTCATCTTTGAGCAGAGCGTCCCAGATATCAAGATAGCGTTGAACGGCGGTGGGAGATACGATAATTTAATCGAGCTATTTGGTGGAAAACCAACTCCAGCGGTCGGATGCGCGATCGGGATCACGAGGATCATGCAATATATCTTGGAGAAGAAGGCTGAGGAGACTCCAACCCCATCTAGGCCGAGGATCTTATTGGCCAGCGTCGGCGACGTTTCAAAGAAGTATGTCATGAGGGTTGCGAGGATTCTGAGGGACATGGGCTTTGGGATCGAGGTGGAAGTCTTATCGAGGAAGCTTCCATCCGCGATAGAGTATGCATTAAAGAGTGGTATGAAGTTCATGGTAATAGTTGGTGGGAGGGAGGAGGCCGAGGAGAAGATCTCCGTACGAGACCTAGAACTCAGAAAGCAGATTGAATTGCCTCTCTCGGATAGGGAGAGGATTATGGAGGCGTTGGCTGGAGTTGAACGCATTTAACCCTATGATCCACATCGAGGCGGCTACGGTAATCCTAGTGCTCGCCCTATTCTCACTTAAACTCAAGCTCTTGGATAGAGGCGGGATCCTCGCATCGATCCCCATAGGCTATGTAATCTACGTCTTTGGAGGAGTGGATTATTTCATCCTATTGCTAGTCTTTTACCTAACATCGGGGGCGGCGACGAAACTTAGAGTGAGGCAGATCCGTATGGATGTATTGGATAAGGATTCGATTAGGGGGTGGAGAAATGTCGTGGCAAATGGAGCCGCCGCCGCGATAATATCCCTACTCAACATCACAGGATTTAATCGAGGTAGGATCACGGCAGCCTATCTCGGAGCTATTGGAACAGCCTTCGCCGACACGCTCGCGACCGAGATCGGGTTACTATATCCAAGGGAGCCTAGGCTTATAACGAATATGAAAAGGGTTTTGAGGGGGACTCCGGGCGCTGTCTCACCATACGGCTATCTCGGCGGAACCGGCGCCCTCCTAATCTTAATACTCTCCTCGATGGCCGTGGGGGCCACGAACTTAAGGCTGGTGGTAGCGACTATGGTCTCCGGGGTCTTAGGGATGACTATAGATAGCGTTTTAGGAGCAACGATCCAATCGAAGTATAGATGTGTCATCTGTGGAAAACTAACTGAGAGTAGGGTTCACTGTGGGATGGAAGCGGAGATGGTTGACGGAATATCCATCATAGATACGCATATGGTGAACCTGATATCGACGATACTCGGCGCGCTCATAGCATATCTAATAGCATCGGCCTAAGCTCGAAAAAAAAAATAAAATGGGAAGGTTCTTAGACCCTAAAGTTGTATTCTGGCGTTGGGAAGGTTGCCGCCGTATACGGTAGGGTGAACTCGTCTAACACGGTCTTGAGAGTGTCCTTGAAGGCTCCCGTCAAGCTCCCCTCAGTGACGTTTATGAGCAAATAGCCTGGCCTGGCATAAGCTGAGGCCATGTAGTCTCTTATGTCGCATGCCGCCCCCTTCTCATACGGGTCTGTTGGAGCTCCCCATGTCCCCGCAACTATGTAGGTCACGGCCTTAGAGCTGTCGGCGACGAGATCGTATACGGCCTTATATCCATACTTCGTCCAAGGCTTATCCACCTCAACCTCCTCGACCCTTATCGTCTTCATCGGCCACGATCTCATGTAGTTGTGGACGTGGCCATTGACCACTAGGTCGACTCCATAGCTCGGGTCCTCAATTATCGGGGCCCAGTATTTCAGGATGAGCTCGCTCGGATACCCTGTTCCAGTCACATAGCAGCTATAGTAGGGGACGTGGAATGCCACGATCTTCCATTTTGCGTCGCTTGACGCTAGATCCTCCTTAAGCCACTCAAGCTGGCCTAATACCTCCTTCTCCATAGGATCCCACCAGGTGGCGACGCATCCGCCGGTCGTTGCGAGAACTGTTAGGTGGAGGTTTGGGAAGTCTAGGGAGTATGCCAGTTCTTCATATCCCTTTGGCCCATTCTCTGGATTTGCGAAGATCCCCCTAAACCATGCATAGGTGCTCTCGACGTTTGGATATGCTCCCATCTCATGGTTCCCTATAACCGCAACTATTGGGATCAGCCTGCAGACCTCTCTATCGTCGATCTTCTCGCAATCGGTTACAAGCTTCTCTTGCATCATCTCAAGCCAATCATTCCATTGTTCTTGATCATTTCCCTCATTTACCATGTCTCCGGTGAAGATCACGAAATCCGGGCTCTCGGAAGCGGCCGTTACAGTCACCCAATTCCTTGCCCATGGCCAATTCGAGATAGCAGTCGGGCTCACCTTAATCTCATAGCCCCCGCCCCATGGCCTCCTATCATCCCCTGAAACGATGAATTTGACCTTCTGGCCAATCGCTATGGTTCTGAACTTATATTCATCCGAGTATGTGCCGAATACTCCCCTAACCCTGAAGTAGTAGGTGGTTCCAGGCCTGAGGTTTCTCAGCGTAACCTCATGATACCATCCCTCAAAGCACTTCTGGTATGCACATATCCTGTAATGGGTTCCGATGGCCACATGGGCGTAGTCCTTGATGTCTTCATGCGGAACTGTATCATAGTAGACCTTGCTCCAGGTCCAATACTTCGTCCACCAAACGATCGTAATCGTGTGGTAGACGTCATTCTTCGCCCAGCTTAGATGGATGTATTTCGGCTCAAATTCCTCTGCATCTGCGAGTCCTAGAATCAGTATCGAGCTGAAGCTACTCAATATCAACAAGGTTGAGAGAACCATTATAGCCAAAACCGAGACCTGGCTTTCTTTACATCGACCAGCTCTTCTCAACATAATATCACGTAACATTTAGATGTTCATGGGATATAAAGATTTTCGGCGAAGTCTGTCAAGCAAACGCTTCTCATAGAAAGTTAAAGCCCATCTTTTCGGCTAAGATGGCCGCAATGGGATAAACATCGGGCGCTCAGGGTTTAATGCCAGCCCTCACTCTCGACTATCTTCCATAGAGATCCCCGTAAGGATGGCGCATCAAGTTAAGGCGAAAGAAGGGCTTAAATACAAAGATCACGAATAGCGGCTTGGAAGGGCCCGTAGCGCAGCCTGGATAGCGCATCGGCCTTCTAAGCCGGGGGTCGGGGGTTCGAATCCCCCCGGGCCCGTTCAATGTGTTTATAGGCTTTAGGTTTCCATCACCTTTATTATCGTTGATGAGATTAATGATGTCGTTATCACCGTTCCGACGATCGCCGTGTAAGTTTCGCTCGTTAGGATTCCGTGTTGGAGACCAAAGACCGCTGAGACGAGTCCGAAGGTTAGTCTGAAATTGAAGACCGCGCCAACCAACTTTGACCATCTCTTCCACTCCGGAGCAAACCTTTGGAAGATTAGACTTGCGGAGAGATATTTTGCTGTGAACGCCATTAAGATAAAGGCCGCCGTCAAGATGAAAACGTAAATGCTCGCTCCAGATAATCTCATTAAGGATCCAGCCTTGAAGAAGAAGATCGGGGACATGAATCCGAAAACAATTCCGCGGAGCTTCTCGGCTACCTCTTCATGCTCCTCGAGGATCTCGGAGAAGAGGAATCCGAGGATGAATGCGAGGATCGCCTTTTCAACTCCAATCCTCTCTGAGAAGAATATTAGGGAGATCAGGATGAGGAGTAGGAATTTGAGCTCGATCTCGGCCAGATTCCCCCTATATCTCTTAAACAATAGGTCTCCAATCTTCGGAGCATGATACATGAATATTATTGTCAATATGAGGAATATTATCGTCCAATAGGTGACCGATCCGAAGATGATCGTGAGGGAGATCATGCTCAGAACATCCACGATGACGGATCCCGCGAACATCGTCTGCCCCATCTCGCCGCCGAGGAGCTTTAGATCTTTTAAGACTGGATAGACTAATGCGACGGATGTCGTAGAGAGCGAGATCCCTATGAGAGCCGCGGTCTTTAGGTCGCATGAGAATAGGATGAGGCTTATCAAGGATATCGTGGTGAACGGGATTAGATATGATGCTAGACCTAGGACGGCTCCCTTACCCGCGTTCCTTTTCAAGACATCCTTATCTACCTCCAGTCCGGCGAAGAACATGAGGCCTAGAATTCCGAAGTTTGCCATGAAGTCCATCCATGGAACATCTGATAGCTGGAAGATGTTTACCCCCACAAGCCCGGCTATTATCTCAAATATGGGGGCGGCCATCCCTATCTCCAATGATATTATGCCGAAGATGACTATCAGGAGAGGTATTATAAGCTCGTTCATCGAACGCTAAACTTGCCATCCTCGATAATATCTGCTTTTCTCCCGTAGGGAGGATAGGACCTCGGCTCGGTGATAAAGTATCTTAATCTTTAGGGCGAGTTCCTCAACTCTCTCGCGGAGATCCTTTGGAAGCCTTTGAGCACGGAGATCGTCAATACTCTTCATCAGCTCCTCGAGTATATGTCTTGTGAGGTCGAGCCTGACTTCTCTCCTGAGATTTTCTTCGCAGAATCTCAGGTTCTCCGCGATCTCTTTAAGGGACTTCTCCAACTCTTGGTCATCGCGTGAGCCCGCCATCTCTGGGCTGAGTTTAATCTATGACAATAAAAATATTAGTCTCAGAGGTCTCGTCATTTCATGGTTAATGAAGAGGTTTAAGAATATGCCTTATTAGATGGTTTATCGTGGATTAAGGGGTTTTCGATGAGGAAGGAGTATAGGAGAGATCCCCTATGGCCGATCCTCGTCGAGGCTGTTAAGCGGAATCCGGCTTATGAGGAACATAAGGTGCGTGTCAGAGATGAGATCCTTCCCGAGAAGCCCGACATAACACCTGAAGAGCTCTCAAAGCTTCTCTCCATACCGGTTGGAGAGGCGCTTGTGATCCTTGACGAGCTCCGGATAACGGTAGAGGAGGTTAAGGAGGAGCTCTCAAAGCCTCTCCCACAGCCTATCTATGAACATGTCGCGATAGGCGGAACCTTCAATGAGATCCATTACGGCCACCTAATGCTGATCTTAATGGCTCTAAGGCTTGGGAAGAGGGTCTTAATCGGGGTGACGACAGACGAGTTCGTGAAAAGGTTGGATAAGGAGCATGAAGTGAGGAGCTACGCTGAGAGGATTGAGGGGCTTAAGAGGGAGCTTGAGAAGAGGGGTTGGCTCGAGAGATGCAAAATAATTCCATTAAGCGACCCCTATGGGCCTACGGTAGAAGATCCGAGTATCGAGGTCTTAGTTACGAGCCCATTCACCCATTTTAGGGGAGTTGAGATAAATGAATTGAGGGTGAAGAGGGGATTAAAGCCGCTTAGAATAGTGGTCTGCCCACTCGTGGTGGCCGAGGATGGGAAGCCTCTATCAAGCACTCGGATCGCTAAAGGGGAGATCTCCTTGGATGGCAAGAGTATTAGGGGATCACGCCATCCCGATCATTAAAAGGATTATGAATATCAGGATTCCGGTTAGGGTCGAGTAAAATTTACTAGCTTGGTAGAGCTTCTTGAAGCCGATGGCGTTATAGGCCGCGACCACAGCCCATGAACTCAGGGATAACAATCCCATCAACCGCTCCAGGAAACCAATCTCATAATCCATTCGTACACATTGTTCTGCGACGCTGTTCGAGAAGACGACTCTATCCCATGACCAGCTTGAGACGCTCAGTTTCTCAAGTGTTCTCTTAACGCCCTTCTCGACCCACTTGACCGAGGTTAAGTTCATGTAGGTCTTGGTTTGGTTGATAACTCTCTCAACGTCTCCTCGGGTTGTTAGGCGAAACCACTCCGGAATCGTCTTATTCGGGAAGCCTCTATAAACTTTAGCGTGGTTCACGCTAACGGCCTCAGAGGTTATCTTGACGGGGCCTTCCGGAGATATTCCGAGGAGGGTTGCGTTATAGAGCGTGAGGTTCTCAAATCTCGCGTCTACCACTATATACGAGACCTTGGGGATGTTGAATGCTATTGGAATCTGTATTACCGTGAATATTATCAAGATTATGAATGAGTGAAGGATTAGGGTTATGAGGGAGATAAACTTCCACTCAAACCCCTTCAAGAACAGCATCAAAAACATCACAAGCGCGATAACCCCGAACGCCATTGCGATTTGAATGGTCCTAGAGAACATAATTTGCTGGAAGGTGGGTAGTGGCGGCCGCATATATTCAAAGCCTCTTAATCCAAATCTTAAATCGAGTTTATTATAGAGAATATAGGCCGAATATGATCCGAGCATGAGGGCGGAGACTATAAAGATTGCCAATCCTCTGAGGAGCTTGAGCAGTCTCCACTTAGACTCCTTGACCTGCTCAAGAATCCTTCTCAGGAGATCTCGTCCAGCCAAGCTCCCACAGCCCATAGTCTGAATGATTCTCTTATTTTCTTATCGCATCCTCATCTTGAATAGAGCCATGATCGTGAGGGCGATCGCAGCCGATATAAGTAGATTTTGGATGAAAATCCTATATTCGGACATCGGCTTCTTCTCGATAAGCTTCTCATAAGCCTCGGCACCCACCTCCGCAGAAGGTTTAGGCATGGTCATCTTCGCCGTCGCCGTCTTATTTACCATCATGCGGGGAGCTAACGCCCTCTCTAATCCCTTCGCGGCTAGAGTTTGAGTCGGGATCGACATTATGAAGGTTAATGCTCCATAGAAGAGCATCGCCGAGACTATGGCCACAATGACTCTGAGCTTCAACCCCTTAAGCACGCATATCATATGAACTACCTACTGGATAAATCTATAGATTAGAACGGCTACCAAAGCCTATGCCTCCAGAGCCTTATGGTCTCGAACCAGAAGAAGACCGATGAGATTGCTCCGAAGGAGAACGCGTAGGGGTTGAGGTTCTGAAGGTTTTGGAGTACGTATAGGATTGTTAGGGTCGTTGTGAAGACTGCGTAGAAGACTAATCTCGGGACGAGCTTCCCACCTATAACCATAAACATCCTGAGGATCCCGACATCGACCTTCTCCGAGACAATATATCTCCCCGATTGATCCTTCGACGCCAGCCCCATCTCCCCAAGCTTTTCGAGATGGTGGTAGGCTATGCTTGGGCTGGAGAACCCCAGCTTTCTCTGCAGCTCCCTCACCCCAACCCCTTCCCTCCTCTTAAGCAAGTAGATATAGACTTGGAGAGTCTTCCCCCTAAGCTTATAGAGCTCCTCCTCCCTCGCCAACCCAGCCACCTAGAGATAGTCTTCAAGGAATAGCATTTATGTTATGCATTTATTCAAGATCTCCATGGATATGAGCTTGGTGAAGGTTGCTGGAGCGCTTATATCCTTGGCCTCGATATGCTTCGCCATCTTCTATGTCCTATGGTTCTTCGGATATCTTCCGATAAATCCGGAGCTGGCCGTCAAGCTCCCGGTCTTGGTGATAGTCTTGGCCCTATGCTTCATAGCGGGCTGGGTCGGCTACGTCATGCTCACCACGCCTCGAACACCTAAACAGTAGTTATTCCAAGGGTTAGGAGAAGGTCTATCAGCCATTGAGGCTTCACGGGAAACCAGACTATAAACCAGGCGATCTGGAATGCTAGGATTAGGTAGAGCACGATCTCGGAGATCTTCTCACCCAATAATACTCTTGGGAGACCTAATGCGATCACTGGAACTGTCATGTAAAAGTAGAATGGATAGACCCATCTATGGAGTATGTGGGCGGCTGGGAAGTAGATCAAGTAGTTTGCCGCAAACCAGACCAGTATGAAGAACTCCATGCTCGGATATCTTCCATCCCTTAGATCTAGGTATGAGAAGTAGGCAGAGAAGGCCGCGACGAGCCAGGTCATCCACCAGAGGGGGGTCTGCATCCCATAATATGCTATAGGCTGATATTTCTTTCCATCAACCTCAACGGTTATCGCATAGTAGGGCATTCTGGGAAACTGTTTGAGGGGATTCGTCCAGCTCAGCGGCATATAGACCACATCGCCCTCCTTGAATGTTAGGGATGAGTGGTAGCTGAGCATGTAGTCGAGGTGCTCGAAGGGCGTCGGATATGCACCATAGATGTAGTCATATACTCCAAGACCGATCATCATCACCATGAAGGCTGGGATCGCCGTCCTCTCAGCCGCCTTAAGCCAGCTCCTCAAACCATCGAAGAAATCCTCGCATACATACACGTCGTGGAATAGCTTATAGACTATCAGGGCGATCAACACGAATAGAC
>Ga0190366_1000261_pt1 | contig 12200 bp, 14 predicted proteins | sample 487218910_MG_FD_169990 | JGI IMG/M metagenome (GOLD analysis project Ga0190366, IMG submission 169990) | Hydrothermal vent microbial mat bacterial communities from Southern Trench, Guaymas Basin, Mexico - 4872-18-9-10_MG | ecosystem: Environmental > Aquatic > Marine > Hydrothermal vents >...
TATCAATAGAAATTATAAATTAGCTATAATAGTAGGTGGAGGAATGTTAGCAAGGAAATACATAAGCTTAGCACGTAATCTAGGTATAAATAACAATTACATACTCGACATCATCGGGATATGGTCCAGTAGATTAAATGCCTTACTACTTGCTTCGGCCTTACATCCATATTCTTATCCACTACCCATAAAAGATCTTGAGACACTTAGAAGAGTTTTACCATATTACAAAGCATTCTTATTAGGTGGATTAATACCTGGTCAATCAACGGCGGCCGTGGCCCTTGAAACAGCAGAAGCTTTAGAAGTTGATATGGTAATTGACTTAGCAGCAATAGATCATGTTTATACAGGTGATCCTAAAAAAGATCCTAATGCAAAACCATTAAAGGAAATAACATCACTGGAGCTAAGGAAATATATGAAAACAGGTACATTACCTGGAGAATACAAATTACTAGACAATCATGCCATAGATATAATGGAGAGGAGTGGTATAAGGATCTATATACTATATTATAGAAGTCCATGGAAAATACTGGATATAGTTGAGAAAGGAGAAAATCCTGGAACAATAATAAAGCCAGTAACAAAAGAATAAAAACACCAAAGAATAAACATTCAATAATAGAAGCGGGGGTGCCCGAGCCTGGTCCAAGGGGGCGGACTCAAGAGAAGACGGCGGTACAATAGCTATTTGCCGCCGCTGGGGGATCCGCTGGCGTAGGCCGGCGTGGGTTCAAATCCCACCCCCCGCACCATTCTAGATAGTTATTGGTAAGTAATTGAATCCCAGTATTGTTAAGAAACCTACTAGTGGTACTGTTATATTATCATCTATGATCCCTGGTATTTCGAAGTGTTCAATTATACTTGCTAAGACTCCAGCAACTGCTCCAGGTAATCCTATTACTGCAGCACCTACTGGTACTGTTACAGCTATCATTGCTAGGTTTCCATACCATGATTTAGTCCTTCTACCATACATTATGTTTCTAACTAAGCCTGTTACCGCATCTCCAAATGCCATGAATGCAACAGGTATTACTCCATACCAGTATGCTTGATGGTTCATTCCAAATATTATCCAAGATGCTGCGATAATTGTGCCCCACATAATGCAGAAGTTAACCTCATACATATTATCTTCAACTTGAAACCAGTACATTAACTTACCAGTTTTATGAGGTATATATGTTAATACGGCCAAGACCATGGCAAGTATAAATGGCAGTAATGGGGTTTCAAAGAGAAACGGTACAAGTAGTGCTACAAGGCCTCCTGCAAGTATATGTATTATTTTACGATTATAATATATGATCTTATTTTCTTTAATGCCTCGTTTTTTAGCCCATTTATAAAAATTTAAAGTTACTGGCTGCACCACTATTATAACCCATGTAAATAATATAATTGTCCATATAATTTCCCATATATTAATTAACATAATCCGATGCACCAGAACTCAGTTTTCATCATACTGGTAAGAAGAAAGTGTGGTATAAAAAATTTAACAATTAAACTAGTCTGAAGAATCATGATATAGACAATGGTCTATATATTAGACTATCTTAATATGAATAAAAGCCTTAACTAGAAAAAATCTTTATAACATCTGATATACTATCCTATTGTTAGAAAATAGTCTAATACAATTAACGATCACAATAAAATGTACCTAGTAGTTCTATATATAAAGGAGGTGAAAAATATGGTTTCTAGGGTATCAGACGATGAGCTAAGGAAAGCACTTGAGGAAAAACAAAAGACTAGACCTGAAATAAATGAGAAGCAAAAGTGGATCAATAGGATGCTTAGAAGCGCTAAACACCACCATAAGATCTGTCCATATTATGATAAGAAGACTGTACTGTGTTTTCTAACTCTAGGCTCAAAATGTGATCGTGATGGTAGATTCGATAACTGTCCAGTGTTTAAGTCATTCCTTGAAAGAAAATATGAAGAATATAAATCTAAAGGATTACCTCTTCCAATGGACTTTGCAGATATAACTATAGCTATTATTTAGATTTCTTCAAATATTTTTAATAAGTATACTTTTTTCCATAAGACATGACTAGATATAGGTGAGTAGTTTAAATGAATAAAGGAACTAATGAAAATAAAGAATTTAGAATTAGAGATCTAGATAAGATATGGATGGAATATGATAGACAAAATGATATACTCTATATAAATTTTGGCTATGATATAGAAGATGCTGACGAGGAATTCTTGTCAGGTCAAGACATTATTATTAGGATAAAAGGCAGAAGAGTAGTAAGCATAATGGTTATGAACTTTAGTGAGAAAGCAGGGATCATAGTATATTAAATTTCGATCGGGAGCTGACTCCTATCACTATAATGTACAACATAATGTTTAGGTTTGAGAATATCAATCAGATACTTAAATGCTTTCCAAGGATCACTTTTTTCACCACAAGTATAAACATCAAGTGTAGCATAATTATTTAAGGGCCATGTGTGAAGTGCTATATGGCTTTCAACAATAAGTGCAATAACTGATATACCACCATGTTCTCCACCGACTACCCATGATTTGATTTCTAGAATCTTTGCATTAGCTACTTCAGCAGCTTTTTTAACAGCTTCAACTAATAAGTCCTTATTTTCAAGAACATCTTTAGGGCATCCATAAAGATCGGCATAGACATGTCTTCCAACTACGGGTGTAGGCACTATTAATCACCCCTATAGTATCTCTTTTAGGAAGTCATTTACATTACTGCCAACGTTACTTATAACTTTAACCCCCGTCTCTTCAATAGCCAGTCTTAATTCTCTGCTTATAGAATTACAGACTAATACAGCTAGATTGTGTTTTTCTAGAAAATCTTCCAAGTCATCAATTCTCGTAGGTTTTTCAAGGACATTCTTAGAATTGGTATCTAGATCTACTAATAGAACCTTATCTCCTCTATCTATGTCTGCTATCAAGTATTTCTTCCCATCCCATTTTACTATGATAGCCATTACATACATCTATTGATCACCCTGTACTTACATTTCATAAACACATTAATACCTACTTATACCTATCTATAATAGAAAAATTGGGATATTATGGTGCTTTATGGAAATTGCTTGAGATAGATAACTATAGAGCTAAAGAAATTGCAGAGATACTTAAAGAAATATTTAATAAGAACAACTTAAATGCCTTTGTTGAAATAGATCCTCAATATAAGGCTTTGAAGAAGATCTATTTATCTACAAGAAATAAGGGTTTAACAGTTATCATCACTATTGCAAACTCCTTAATTAGCTATCAATTAAGTGGAAAAGGTGAAGATTATTGGAGTGAAATAGGTAATTTCTTCTCTAAAACTAAAGTAGGAGATTATAAGCAACTATACGCGCTATTCACAGATTTTCTTACAAAATATACTAAATATAATAGAATACAGATACGGAATAAGCTTAGGAGATTAAGAATTTTTCTTAACTCAAGAATTATTGACAGGCTGTATATTAGCCCATGCTTATATAGTATTGATCAATATCCACTTTTGGAAATATTATCAGAGATTATGAAACAGTCGATGTATGCTAAAACTATTATTTTTTCTGTCAAAATGTATTATTATGCGGCTCGTATTCTATGTGAAAATACAGTACCTGATCCCAGGATTCCTATGCCTATTGATAGGAGGGTTGCCTATATATCATTTACTAGTGGACTTATTAGGATATCTAATAAAACCTGTCTGGAAGATTTAAAGCATATAATATATAGACTTATGCAGAGTAGAAATAGAGATAATATTGTTAAAGCATGGTTTATATTGTCTAAATATTCAGGTATTCCATGTATATTTTTAGACACTATTGTATGGCTCATGGGTAAATATGTTAGCCCCTTTAAGAACATCGATGAAATGACTGGGGAATTTATTAGTGACTATGGTTCAATCCTCTCTCTTGATTCTATTCGGAAGATTTTCTCTCAATTTGCCTACGCCTTTACCTCCTATAGCTGAACCTCCAATAGAATTGATCACCGGCACTGTCCAATTACCAAATATTATCCATGTAATACCTGCCACTCCTGCAAACACGTTACTAAGGCCCATAGCTATCCATAACCATTCAATACCCAATCCTATGACAACTGATAAATAGTATCCAATACCTATTCTAATGGCCCATAATCTAATTAGTCCAATTAGTGATGGTGGTAGTGTATGACCGGATCCGTTGCCTACGCTCATAGATATAAAGAACGCTCCAAAGAATGGTATCGATAAAGCAAATATCTCAATAAGTTTGGAAGCCATCGATGAAATTGATGGATCCTTTGTAAATAAGGATATAAGCGGATCTCTAAAACTGATAACAATAACTACACCAATTATTGTTGATAATAAAACTATCATTAAAGCTTTATAAACAGCCTTTCTAGCACGTTCATAGTATCCGGCTCCAAGACTTTGTCCAACCATAATAGCTACTGCACGACTAAATCCCCATAGGATTGCATCAGATAAATTAATAACTATAAGGCCTATAGCAAATGCTGCAGCTGCTTCAACACCAAATCCATTAACAATTATTTGTAGTATAGTGAATGATGCTACATTTGCTACTCGAAGCACCATTACGGGTCCGCCGATCCTCAGACAGGCTAATAACCATTGTTTATCAAATTTTAGTCCTGTAAAAACTATTCTTACACCGCGATAACCCTTAAACAGTAAATACATACCCATCGAGGTAGTTATCATACGTGATATAACTGTAGCCAGTGCGGCACCGGCTACACCCATAGGCTCTACTTCAAACACTATCCCGGCAAATTCGATCTTAAAACCGAAGATCAATAGTGGATCTAAAAATATATTCATTAATGCTGATACAGACTGTAGTATAGTAGGTGTGCGGGTGTCACCTACGGCTTGTAATATAGTTGTGAATGCATATGACATCATACCAAATGGTACGCCAATACTGATTATAGCCGCATATTCAACACTCCATTCATAGATCTCTGGAGGAACATGCATTATATATAGTAGAATATGCTCCTTAAGACTAAAGAATACCAGTCCAATGATCATTCCTAGAAAGATAAGGAAGAAGTATAAATTGCTAGCTACACGATCTGCTTCATCGTATTTCTTAGCACCAACATACTGTGATATAAGAGCTATGTTAGCTATAGATATCCCCATACCTATCATAAAAGTTAGGGATAGTAATGGCCATATCTGGCGAGGTACAGCTAAAGCAATATCCTGTAACCGGCTAAGCCATATAGAATCAATTACGTTATATGATACTTGTACTAACTGATTAACTAATGGTGGTAAGCCAAGCCATAGTAAAGCGGAAAGAATAGATCCTTTGAGGATTTTTTCACGGTATTTAGCGTATTCTCTAGACATTATCGTAACACCTAATTATTTTATGTTCATAGATTTTACTTGTTAGGTGATATATATTGATTATAGACTGTATTTATCACTTCAGCGAATCAATTACTAAATGTATAGATAAGGTGGTTTTATTACCTATCGGAAGTCTAGAGTATCATGGCGCCTACCTTCCACCAGCCGTTGATACATTGATTGCTGATAGACTTATTAGAAAATACTTAAAAGAAGGTGCTATTAAGGAATTAATTAATTCTAGCGAAAAATGTCTCATCTTATTACCACCGCTATATTATGGATATTCTCCTGAATGGAACAGCTTTGAAGGCACTATTAGTTTAAATAGGGAATTATTCCAATGGCTTATTATCCATATTTACTTATCTATATCTAGCATGAATGGATTTAAGGGATTGATCATAGTTAACGGTCATGGCGGAAATACTTCTCTCCTTGAAGCAATAGCTAGGGATATCACATATAATTATGGAGGTAGGATCGGGATAGTCGATATCTGGAGGGTTGCAAGTAAGTTAGGGCTTAAATATTGTCATGCATGTCCTTTTGAAATTGAACTTGCTAAGGCATTAGGAATAAATACTACTGGAAGAGGGGCTTCAAATAAAGCTCATTTAAGGACCATTGTAGAAGAGGGTATTTATCTCTATAATGGAAAAAGGACTTTGGGTTATGAAGGTATTTTGCCTAAGCTTGATTTGTTTATTAAAGAATTCTACTCGTCAATGAATAAGTTATTAAGTGTATTCCTTAATGATAGTAAAAATAACCATTAACTATATAGTATTTAATGATTATAATGATAATAAGATAGGTGATGTTTACATTGTCTGATAAAGATTCAATTAAATATTTATCTATAAAAACAAAAGTTATAGAAGAACCTTTTAAAACCATGGAGCGGCGGGGTATAGACGGTTTGGTGTATTGACTGTAGATATAGATGGTAAACCAGTTAATCTTTTTTATGACTGGTACAATTGCTAAATGGTTTAGCCGTGGTGAAAGGGTAAAACTTGTATTAAGAGATGAACCCAAGAGAGTAGGTAATACATGGATTCTTGGACAGAATGACTATGAGCTTTATAGAATATGGTACGGCGAGAAATCAAGGTATGGCCCCCATGGAGGAAAGAGTTTAGGCTTACTAGAAAAGATCCTCTTGAGACAAAGACTGTATATGAATACACCGTTATAGCTCATGAAGCTACATCAGAGGAAGACTATATGGAAATTGTTGGTTTAGAACAATATCATTATGCTAGTAAAGAAGAACTTGTAGCTATATGGAGATGTTCAGTATGCGGGACATACCATGAAGCCGATGTCCAGCCTTTATGTCCAAAGCATAAAGTACCTATGAAGTTACAAGAGATCAGAGGTAGTCTGCCAAGTAGCCGTTTTCTAATTATCGAACTTGCTAGTAGAAGACCTTTTGAACCTAGGATTGTAGCTTATGTACGGGTTGATACACCAATACCCCTGATGAACCGCCGTCTACCAGATGGAAGAATTGAAAAATGATACGAGAAAAAGTTTTTCCACATAATTGGTTCCATCAAACATATCGGCCTACTGCGCTTGAGGAGAAAAAACCTATTATGGCTCGATATCGTGAATTAGTAAAGATCTATCGCAGCCGTAAATTAGCGAGAGCAATTGTTGGTGAAGAGGTTTCAGAAAAGGCTTTAAAGATAACTAATACTGCTGCAACTCGTATAGCCCGTGTTGTTGTACATCCAGATTATCGTGGCGATGGACTAGGATATACAGCTGTGCAATTAGCAATTGAATGGATACGTGAAAAACGAGCACCTGAGATGAAGCGTAATAAACATATAGTTGAAACAATTGCCATGATGGCACGTTACAATCCATTCTTTGAGAAAGCTGGTTTTAAATATATGTGGGATACAGGTAGTGGTAGGCCTGTTCTAATGTATCCTTTAACTAAGGAAGCTGAAAAATATATTCAAAATATCTTGAGACGGATCTTGTAGGAATGAAGCATGGAGGTAAGTTGTATAGAAGTAGCTATGGTGTTGTAGATAAATTATCAAAGCCTATAAAAATAGTTGGACTTACTAAAATGTTTTCAAGCGAACTAGACATCAATAGATTATCACCTATACTTCGCGATATACTTGTAGCATTTGGTGTTGAAAAGAGGGTAATTGAGAAATACGTGTTAAAGGATGTTAATCTAGTTATTGAGCCAGGCAGTATAGTTGCTGTTGTAGGTACTAGTGGTGCTGGTAAGACAACATTATTGAGAATGATTATTGGAGCTATAGATCGTAATAAAGGGAGTGATCCCATGTATAAGCCTACATCTGGCAAAATCGAGATTCCCGGAAATGTTAGACTAGCATATCTACTTCCAGGCGAGCATGAGCCAAGATATGGTTCTGAAACATTATTAGAGCACATATATTCTAAGATAAGGAATCACGTAGCCGCCGTTGAAACACTTAATATGGTTGATTTAAGTGTTGCAGTATTCTATAGAGCACGGTTCAATGAGTTATCAACTAGTCAGAAAGAACGTGCTAAACTAGCTAGTTTACTAGCTGAAAAACCAAACCTCCTCATTATTGACGAGTTTACTGCTCATCTAGATTCTTTAACAGCGCAACGTGTTGCTAGAAAAATAGGTGTTCTTGCTAGAAAGGCGGGTATAACATTGATAGTAGCAACTAATAGGGCAGAAGTATTAGAGGTTCTAAATCCAGATAAGATAGTGTATGTAGGCTATGGGACAGCTTCGGAGGTTGAGAAGAGGTGAATAGTATGTATATGGAGATAGATCCAACTGACTATTACGTGTTACATCCTAGACCAGCATATCTTGTAGTAACACGTAAACCTGATGGAGGATATAATGTCATGGCTGTTTCATGGGTTTCGCCAATTAGTGAAGAACCACCTTTAGTAGCTTTAGCCATTGGTAAGGAATCGTATACTCATGGATTAATTAGAGAGACAAAAGAGTTTACAATAAACTTTGTTGGAGAGGAACATATTGATTTAGTCTATAAAGCTGGAACATTAAGTGGACTTAAAGTCGATAAGTGGAAACTTCTAGGATTAGAACCTATAGAATCTAAAGTAGTTTCCGTTCCAGGTATTAGGGGTTGTTATGGATTTCTTGAATGTCAATTAGAGAAAATAGTTGACGCTGGTGAATGCTCTTTATTTATAGCACGTATAGTTGCTGGCTATGTTAAAAGTGATCTATATACTAGATATGGATGGGATCTTAAGAAGGCTAGGATACTATTGCATCTTAGAGGTAGGGCTTTTATATTGCCAGGAAAACTTGTACTTGCTAAGAAACGAATGTAGTGTTATATGTTTTGCTAGAATAAACAATTTTTATGCTATGGATACCTAGTTAGGCAAAGATCTAACTGCTATTTGAGCTGAGAATACATGTGACTTTGTTAGGAGTTATTTGTATATGGGCTTCTTAGACGGGAATAATGCCTATACATGAAAATATGTAAATGAGAGTATAGATATAATAAAGAAACAGATAACTCAGACATAGTAATTAGTATGGAGATTTGCAAGCCAATAGGTAAAAGAGTATATCGATGATGGGGTGATCAAATTGAAGAGGATAGTTCTAGTAACTTCTAGTAAGCGGCGGATAGATTTACTAAGAAATTTGGGAATAGTTCCTATAGTAGTTCCACCTAAGAATATATTTGAGCGTCAAATAGGATCTCCGGAAAGAATTGTTATTGAAAATGCCCGTTCTAAAATAAGATCTGTACTTGGAAATAAGGATATTCCTCGTGACTCAATTCTTATTGCTGCTGATACAATTATTGTTGACTCTGGGAATAGAATCTATGGTAAGCCTAGCTCGGTAGATCATGCTGCAAAAATGCTTAAGAAATTACGTGGTAAATGGCATCGTGTGATAACGGGTGTTGTAGTATTTGATCTTGTGGATCATAGTATTGATGAATTTACTGTAGTAACACATGTTAAGATGAGGAACTTCAGTGATGATGAGCTAAAGCTCTACCTGGCTAGTCTTGAAGGACTTGATAAAGCTGGTGCATATGCTTTGCAAGGTCTTGGTAGTTTGCTTATTGAAGAAATACGAGGCGATCCATATAATGTAATAGGTCTACCTCTCTCTCGCCTCCATGAGGCTCTTCTTAAACATGATGTAAACCTACTTGGGCTAGGGGTTTTGAAGAGAATTGTTGGAGTCCATTGATCCCTATACTCTACTCATATATCGTCCTGACTCGATCAGTGTATGGCATCATGATTTAATCAAGGAGAGACTTAATTGGTACTATAGCGTTATGAGGGATGAGAAACCTGCTAAGTTCATTATAGCTAAACATGTACCAATAGATACTGATCCGTATCATGAAGAATCCATCGAAGAGTTATGGAGCATGCATAAGAAGGCAGAAAAAGAATTTCAAAGGATATATAGTGAGATTCGCAAGGGTAAATTAGCAATTAATGAATTAGAGAAACCTGAATACAATTTCTTAGACGTTAAGATCGTTATTGCAAGGAAAATGCTCGAATCATGTACACTATGTGAGAGGAGATGCCGTGTAAATCGTTTGAAAGGAGAAGCGGGAATGTGTTTCATGGATAAGGACTGTATAGTGCATAGCTACTTCCACCATATGGGTGAAGAGGCACCACTAGTACCTAGTGGTACAATATTTTATGGGGGATGTAATTTAAAGTGTAGATTTTGTCAGAATTACGACATAAGCCAAGTATATCCTAGACACGGTATCAAGTTTAACCCACGTTCTCTAGCTAAGATTCAAGAGGAGCTTAGGAGGACAGGCGCTAGGAACATTAATCATGTTGGTGGCGATCCTACTCCTCATCTACCATTTATCCTTGAGAGTTTTCGTTACCTTGAAGTTAATGTGCCTCAGCTATGGAATAGTAATATGTATTTAACAACAGAGTCTATGGAGTTGTTAAAAGACGTTATTGACATATGGCTTCCAGACTTCAAGTACGGTAATGATGAGTGTGCTAAGAGATTATCGCTTGTACCAAGGTATTTTGAAGTTGTTTCTAGAAATCTAGAGATAGCATATAGGAATGGAGACATGATCATAAGGCATCTAGTACTACCAAACCATATTGACTGTTGTACAAAGCCTATTCTTGAATGGATAGCTAAACATACACCTAAGGCTATAGTAAATATAATGGATCAATATAGGCCTGAACACATTGTGGCCCGTCAACCAGAAAAATACCCAGATATTGCTAGGAGGCTGACACATAAGGAAATTAATAGAGCTTATGAAATAGCTAAGGAGCTTGGATTTACAGTTAATGTAACTGATCTATGGATAAAGCCTTAGCTTAAATTATATACTTCTCCCACAATATTGTATTCATAGGCCTTAATCTCATGAGGTGTAATGTATAGGTTGGAGTCCATGGAGAATATTAGTGAGTATTGGTTTCATGATTATTGGAGGGTTCTTATCGTAGAATTGAGTGATCGATCAATTGTATCTGTTGATGTATATAGGGATGGGTGGTTCTGGGACACTGATTCTATGAAGTGTATTGACGGCGAAAATTATTGTATACTTTACCACAAGGTTTCCATGGATGAACTAAGTAGAGTATTTGGTGAATTATCAAAATATTTTATTAGTGTGGAAGTTGTCGGTATTAAAGCTAAGGATCGGCTTGAAACTGTTAATGTACGCTACATGGTCTCTGGTGATAAGAAACTAACATATAGTGATATATCGGTATTATTTTATAGGTCATGGGTATTAATTGGATGCGTCTTCAAGGATGTGGAGGATATAGAGTGTGAAGGTTAGCCATAATTATATCCTTGCTAAGGGTTATGGTAAACAATTTTAAGGGTATCCATAATTCTTCAATACCAGCTAGTAGAGGTTATGTGGTGATACTTGTTTGTCTATACAGTTTAGGCCAAGGATTAGAGAGAAGCGCTGGAGTATAGATGAGGAGGAGAAGCTATATAGGCTTTGGGAGGAAGAGGGTCTGCACAAGTTTGTATTTAGTGAAGATGATCCTAGGGAGATTATAGCTATAGATACACCGCCTCCTTATGCAAGTGGTAAGTGGCATGTTGGAGGCGCAGCTCATTATGCGCAGATAGATATGGTTGCAAGATATTTTCGGATGAAGGGATATAATGTATTAGTACCGTTCTACGCTGATCGTAATGGATTACCTGTTGAAGTACAAGTTGAAAGGACATATGGTATAAATCCTCATGAGATAGCAAGTACTCCAGAAGGTAGGGAGGAATTTCTAAAATTATGCCGTGAATTCCTCGATCATGCTGAAAGGGAGATCGTGAAGATTTGGAGGAAAATGGGATGCGGTTTTGATTATTGGAGAAGTGGTACTGATTCTCTGGAGTATCGAAGAATTACACAGGCTACATTCATAGAACTTTACAGAAGGGGATTGATCTATGAAGCTGAGAGACCAGTTAATTGGTGTCCACGCTGCCGTACGACACTTGCTGATGCAGAGCTAGAGCATAAGGAGGTTATGGGCTACTTATATTATGTTAAGTTCCGTGTTAAGGAGACTGGTGAAGATGTCATTATAGCTACTACGAGGCCTGAAATGATCCGTTCATGTGCTGCACTTGTATATCATCCAGATGATCAGAGGTATAAGAGGCTTGAAGGACTTCATGCAATTGCACCAATCTATGGGCATGAAATGATCATTACTGGGTACCAAGAAGTTAATCCAGAGTTTGGTACTGGATTGGTTATGG
>Ga0190366_1000264_pt1 | contig 12130 bp, 10 predicted proteins | sample 487218910_MG_FD_169990 | JGI IMG/M metagenome (GOLD analysis project Ga0190366, IMG submission 169990) | Hydrothermal vent microbial mat bacterial communities from Southern Trench, Guaymas Basin, Mexico - 4872-18-9-10_MG | ecosystem: Environmental > Aquatic > Marine > Hydrothermal vents >...
CCCTCAGAATATACTTCAAGCAGTCTGCTTTTCTTTGATTTTATTCTCTCCTTCTCTTTTATCAATCTCTCCACCTTCTTTCTGATTTCATCCTCTCTTGCCGAAATCCTATATCCCAAATCAAAGATGTAATTGGCAAGGACGCTCGGACTCGTAATAATTCTTTTTATTGCATTCCATACCGCATTCTCAACCTTCTCCGCCTTTATCATCTTAGCCTTGCACTCCCTCTTAAACGGAAACTTCACATGCCTGTTATTGCATCTGTAATATCTGACATCATGGCATCTCTCACCGCTGAAAGTGGAACCGCATACACATCTCATCAAACCGCTTAAAAGGTATTCAGTCCTTTGAATTGGCTTAAACTTCTTCTTCAATATCTCCTGAACAAGCCTGAACTTCCATTCATCAACAATTTTTGGAATCTTTATCAAAATCCATTCTTTCTTATCCCTCAACCTTCTCCCGTTTCTGATCCTTCTCCTATACTTTCTCCCTTCTCCTCTTTCATCAACCTCAACAGAATATGTCTTGTTGTAGTAGTAATTTCCAATATAAGCCTCATTTCTCAAAATTCTGTTCACGGTGCTTGTCCTCCATTGCTTCCCCTTTCTCGGCTCAATTCCCATCTCTGTGAGTTCCTTCACGACCCTCCGCACGCTCTGATGCTTCAGATATAAGTCAAAAATCAATCTCACAACCTCAGCTTCCTTCTCATTAATTTTTATGAAACCTTCATTATTATCCTTCCCCTTCGGAACATATTCATATCCATAAGGCGCTTCTCCGCCGACAAATTTCCCTTTCCTCGCTTTGTATAAGCGTCCTCTCCTCGTCCTCTCAAGTATTTTCGCCTTCTCATATTCCGCTATCAGTCCCTGAACGCCAAGCAAGAGCTGATCCTCAGGACTATCAGAAACTTTTTTGTTCAAGAAAAAGACTTCCACACCCTTCTTCCTCAACTCTTCAATCACTAAACCCTGATATATGAACTTCCTTGCAAGTCTGTCAGGTGAGTGGATGTAAACAGCATCAAAAATGCCTTTTGAGGCGTCATCCCTTAGCTTGTCAAGGGCAGGTCTCGCTAAAGTCTCTCCACTCCACCCATCATCAATGTATTCTTTCACGATCTCATATCCCTCTCTCTTGCATATTTTCCTCAATTCGTCAATCTGCGATTCTATTGTCTTCTCCTCTTCCTGCTTCTCTGTTGAAACCCTCACATATATCGCAACTTTTTTGATTTTCTTTTTCTCCTCTTCCTTCATCATAAAATTTTAATTCAAATGATTTTTGGGTTAAAGATTCCAAATCATCTTCAGAAATGATCAAATTTAAAGCCTGAAAAAACCTTTCCTTGTTGAATTCTTTTACCGGTGAAATCAAAACATCTATTTCATCATTCTCCTCCTTCATATCATATCTATACGATATTAATCGTGAAAATACGATTGTCAAGATGAGGCAAGCAATCAGCTTTGACAAAATTAGCGGAAATGCAACTATCCACTATTCGTTCCGCCTTTTAAAATGTGTGTAAACACCGCAGTGCCTAACCCTGCCTCACAACTTTACCCCTTTCTTCTCAAATTTTTCTTTAATGCTCTTAAATAGCATTTCAAAATTGTGAACGGTTTCTTCTAACATTTCTTCCTCTTCTTTACTTATCCTCCCTGAGAGTATCTTTTTGATCTCTAATGCAACCTTAACTTTATCAAATCCTCCCAAGCCGTTATTTTTGAAGAACTTACCATACCGTTTAGTTCTTAAACCATCGGCGGTTATTTCTTCAAGCTTGACTTCGGATCTTCCCAATTTATTCTCGAAAATTTCTTTATACACCTTATTAACTACCCTGTGATAGAACTCCCCATTGAATAGATCCTCCATCTCCAAAGATTTCCCCTTGAACTCTTCTGAAATTTCATCTAACTTTAGCACTTCAGTGTTTACATCTATCTCGGCTATACTCTTTATTTTTTGTAGAGCTTTTCTCCCTTCATCATCGGCGTCAAGTAGTGCTAATGAGTTATATTTTTCAGCTTTGAACCATGCTACAAGATATGGGACTCCTTCAGCACCCCCTGTTGCAACTATAAACGCTCTATCAAGGTCAATTGTTGTTTTTCCTTTTCTTTTGAGATAGTTTGCCATAGCCTCCAAGTATATTACATCCGAAAAACCTTCCACAATGATGTTATTTTTACCTCCAAAAAGTGAATCGGAGATATCTGCTCCGATAGCAGCTCTAATTTGTTGTAGAGCATCGTATGTTGAATGCCAAAATTTTTCGTATACTTTTGTCCCTACATTTACTTCTCTTTTTATAATTCTTATTCTTTCCAATTTGTTTTTGTCTATTAAGAATGGTGAGTGAGTTGTGATAACAATTTGATTAGATTTTGCTATCTCTTCAAGGGCATCTAACAAATCCTTTTGTCCTGAAGGATGCAAAACCCATCCCGGATTATCAAGCAGTAGCACAGCATTCTTCAATTCTCCTTTTGTTCCTGCCATAAAATTGATGTAAAATGAAAGGAACCACCTAAACCCATCACTTCTCCTGCTTGGCGGATCCGCTTTAGCTCCATATTCATCTTCAACAAAGACCAGGATTTTATCTCCATCTATATCCAAATTCACAGTCACTTTCTCCTGCTTCCAAAACTTATTGATCATTCCTGTTATTTTTACAGACGCATTTCTAAAAAGAAGTTTTCTTCCATGAGGATTTGAGATGTTTTTTACTCTCTCAACATCTAAATTTGCTAGCCTAAATAAATTTTTAAAGGTTTTATATTTTTCCTTATTTTCCAAGTATTCGTTTAAGGAGTATTCGTTTAGGGAGACATAATCCCCTATAGTATCTACCGAATCAAAATACACAAAGTTGGGAATCAGTTCTAAAATCTTTTTTTCCAACGCATCGCTTTTTAGACTTTTTAATTTCTCAACTTCTTTTTTTTATCAAATTAACCAATTTTTCATCTGGAACTATACTTAAAATACCTTTCACTAATTTATCTACCTCCGCTGGGTCAGAGATTCTTTCTAATTCGTGAAGATACTTTTCAAACAATTCGGAGAAATACGCTTGTAATTCTCCCAAAACCATGATACCCTGATAAGTAAATTGCACATGAGGCTGCTGTCCCTGTGTGTTCTCAAATCCACCATTTTGATGTTGGAGGGATAAAATAAATTCTATCAGCTTACTCACGTTAATTTGGTTTAACACTTCCAACTCCATTAAAGTCTTGGTGGCAAAGTAAGTAGGGTTCATCTGTGATTGTTCTTGTCCTGTTCCCGACCAGAATCCCCCATCATGCCGTTGAAGAGATTTGAGCCAACTAATATGCTTTTGTAACTCTATTTTGTCTAAATCACCAAACTTCTTCAGCAAGAAAATTGCATTGTATGTATACTGAGGATAAGGTTGTTGGTTTGGTAAATGTCCAAAACCGCCATTAGGGTTTTGACATGATATAATAAAGTCCACTACTTTCTTTTTATCAATTTGATTTAATGCTCCTAACTCGGCTAAAGCCTTGATGGCAAAGTAGGTATTAGTAATATGAGATGCTTGCCCCGGCTGATGACTAAATCCCCCATCTGGTCTTTGAATTGATTTAAGCCAGTTTATGTGTTTGTTCTTGTCAATTTGATTCAATGCCCCTAACTCCTTAAGAAGCATGATAGCATGATAGGTAAATTGAGTCTGTGGTGGTTGATTTGGTGAATGTCCAAAACCTCCATTTGGATGCTGGCAGGATAATATGAATTGGAGAAGTTTATTTTTATCTATCCGATTCAAACCACCAAGTTTAAGCAGAGCTTTGACGGCGTAATAGGTGTGGGTTATATGAGATAATTGCCCTGGCCCTGGCTGATGGCTAAATCCACCATCTGGTCTCTGTAAAGTCCTAAGCCAGTTTATGTGCTTTTCCTTATCAATTTGATTCAAGAAATCAATCGATTCTTCAATTTTGTTTTTATTTTCCTTTATGATTTTTAAGATTGATAACTTAACTTCATTGATTTTTGATCGTATTTTTCCAAGATCAGGTTTTTCAATTTCGTAATGTCCGTCAAAATACCTTGTAATCACAACTTCAGGTTGCTTTTCAAATTCTTCACTGACAGATGATAAAATCTTTTTCTCATCATCATTTAATTTAAACCATATTGTGATAATAGGTATTTGCTGCGGTTCTTTTTCATAAGTCATCAAATAACTTAAATCATAATCCTCATATTTATATTCCTTTCCAAATGATTCTAGTGCTTTAAGAAAATTGGTCTTCCCTTGCTCGTTCTTTCCAAGTAAAAGAGTTATTTTTTCATCTAAACTTATCTCTCCTGTATCTATGATAGAACGGAAGTTCCTGATCCTTACTTTTTCAATTCTCATTTTTCATCCTCCAATTATACGCAGGGTTGGACATCTCATTTAGCGTTTCGTGGGCATACAATGTTTGACTCTGCCGAATTTGGGTGAGGGGGCGAAGCACCAGAGCCATATGTCTACTGTTATGTGCGGTGCTTAAAATCATTTCTCCTTCGCATTCTTTTCTCTCACTAAAGCTAAACATAAAAGCGCATGAAACGTCCTATCAGCGGTTATTTGATTGAACATTTCAGGTTTAATTATACCATGAGTTATATCGTTACGCAAATTCCAACCACGTGGATCTGTAAGTAAAGCTCTTAAATAAAGACACATATCCTCACCTAAAACCTTGATAATACCCTCTTCTCTTAATAGTTCATCCAATGTTCGATAGAAAAAACCCCCAGAACGAGAGGGCTTTAAAATTGGAATTCCTATTTTTTCCGCCAGATTTCTAACCAATGCTTCAAGTTGAGGAATTAATAAATGCAATGAGACTAAAAAGTCCCCTTTCAGAAAAGCATCTATACCTCTAACAAAAAACTCCTTTCTTCCTTCATCAAAGATGGGAGATTCGTATAAATATTTTACTATTTCTGAGGCACTTAAATTAAATTTACTTATTAAAGCATCTAATGTTTTCCTCAAAAAGGGAGAGTTAATTTGCATATTTTGTGAAATTTGGAGAATAATATGTCCATCTATATCCTCTTCTAATGAACCAACTGTTGATATAACACGTCCCCCATTATCCATAATTCTACGGGAAAATAGAAATGGAATGGGGGCTTTTTTAGAAACGCTTTGTATTTGTTTTACAACTTTATCTTTTTTTGGAATGTAATTCACAGCAATTCTCATTAGAGCTGTATTAAGATCTCCGTCAATTAACCGATTTATGTATTTCTCAACTTCTTTTTTAGGAATTTCTACAGAGATTTCGATTTTCTTAAGCTCTGATTTCGCCTGTTTACTTAACTCCCAGATTTTGCTTAAAATGTTGTGCGCTTCATTCTTCATACCGTGTTGTAAATAAAGATGATATAGTTCTTCCAACCAAGCACATGCTACAAGTGGCGAAGCTCCTTCTGCTTGACTTTGAATCATTTTGCCAAGTTTAAGCAATATATCCTTTACTTTCTCTCCAAGTCGAGAATAATAATCCACTAATAAATCTGCAGCTCTTTTAGCAGCCCACTGATTATTGCCTTTCAACAATCTTTCAAACCGATTTTCCAAATCACTGACGATTTCAAGTTCTTTGTTTTTGCTTAATTTTATTTTTTTATTTTTTACAAGCAGTTCATACGAAAAACCCCACAAACCCGGTTTATTATCTTCTGCAACTTTTTCCTCATAATTGATTATTGTATTTATCAATTTATTTATTCGTTCGCTGTCATTAATAGCTAATGCAAGAAACAAAGCTCGCTCTAACTTTTTTATCACATCTACGGGTTTATGCAAATTCTTACCAGCTATTTCTACAACAGAATCTATAAAGATTTGAGCAATTGAATAATGAGGTCTTTCTCCCTTCACTCTTTCTGAAAAATCCCAAACTAGATTAGAATATCTTGCTTTTAAAATAGGATTACCAACTTCCTTAGCGCGTTGCTCCCAATAAGAAATAGTTTCAGGGGTAAGTTCTTGGATACTCGGATATTCAACCATTTTACCTTCTTTGTCTGGTAAAACGGACTTTGGTCCAAAATAAGTATTCCATGCTGATCTTTCCTTTGGATAATTTTCTATAAAATCAAAAGCTATTTGCTCCCAGATTAAAATATCAGGAGGATTCTTGCCAAACTTTTCTTTTGCAAAGTTTCTTATCCGTTCAGATATTTCAAATTCCGATAATGGTTCTGATATTGATTCTAATTGTTCCAAAAATTCTCTTATTTTTTCGTTTTTATATTCACTCATTTTTTCCCCATCATCATAAAATTAATAACGTTTTGCAAGTAGCGAAGCCCGTAAGGGTTTGGATGAGCGTGAGCGAATCGCATGCTTGTCATCTTATTTATTATTTGCATATCTTACCTTTTTTATTTCCTTAGTTATATATGAGTATCACCTTTATATATGGCTTTACGAAGGAGCTTATAGCATCAGGAGTAACCACATCAACTTTTCTCCTAATCTTCCTCAAGAAAATAAACAAGGTCAAAGAAATTCCTCCCACGCTCACAGCTTCTTGCATTTGCATCTCTCACGCCTCTATGTTCTTCTACTTCTCCCCCTATATATAATCTGACTCTGACATTTGCAACAACTATGCAGAACTCGGACTGTTGGCAAAACTTATTGTATAATTTCTAGCATTCTATCTATCTCCTCAACCTTTCCAAACTCAACAAGTATGTCCTCAGCTGACTGAAATTTCCTCCTTTTCATCCACAGAAACATAGCAGGAAGAACTTAAGTTGCAGTCGTTAAAGCTAATCCACATTCTACACCACATACCATTTTAAAACAACTCCTTCACGATTCACAGACTTTCATCAGCACATTCATAAAGTGAATTTAATTGCGGGAATCCATTCGTGTTTCCGCCCATTCACATCCTTGAATGCTTTGCATTTTATCAATCCATTTTCAGTTTTAATTGATTTAGTGTGGTGAATTTGAGGGTAAGAGCCTGTTACGATTTTCAAATTGTAAGTTTCATTTGGCATCAGAATAACTGTTCTGTTGAATGAAATATTTTTCCAATCGCCTATATATCCATCCCATTCAGCATAAGCACACCATGTTTCATTCCAAATAAAAGCATGTTCAGTATGACCGCCCGTTCCCTCGCAGGGATAAGTGTATAATTTCGTCGCAATAATTGTTTTGTTCGGCGTGATTTCACCGATGAAAGTGCCTGCTATTGAAGGATATGGCTTCTCAGGAGGCTCGCAGTCAAATTGACAGAGAACATCTAAAGGCTCATACCAATCATAAGGACTGAATTCGTTATAGTAGTCTGAAATTTCAGCATAACCTTCTTTCAAAAGCATTTGATTCAAATTAACGAAGCATTCATTGCCGTAAGGTGCATAAACGACAGCAATTATACGACCATACTTCCCTGTTATGCAAAAATCGTCAATATCTAAATATACTTTCTTCCCTAAAGTCATATTCTCGACAAATTCCTTCGCTTCTTCATAACCTTCTTCCCATTTTTCAGGCGTGTTTATATCTGCGAGTCTCACTCTACCTACGCCTGAAATATCAATCGTGTCGCCATCTATCACAGCAGATACAATACCGCTCTCACCAAATTTCGTCGTGTTCAGATGCTCCTTCCAAATATAAGGATTCGGAGAGGGTGGCGGATAGCATGTTGGCGTCGGTGTCGGTGTAGGCGTTGGTGACGGTGTAGGCGTTGGCGTAGGAGTTGGCACGAAATAATTTTCAAATCTCTCAATAAGCGGATATTTGTCTTCATCTGCGTTTATACTATAAGGAATATCTCCGATACCATCTCCGTTTTCATCAGAGCCATTGTAATCGTCCCAGTAATTGCCCAGATAATTAATGAATTTTGAACCTCTGTATGTGTATGTTATCGGCTCTGTGGAGTTCCAGATGTTTGAACCGTAAGAAATTGCGTTGTATGTGTTGTTTATGAAGTTGTTGAGGTATATGATGTTTTCGTTTGCAATCCAAAGGAATATGCCATAGTTATTTGAGCTGATGTTGTTTTTTGATATGATGTTGTTGTTCCATGAATAATTAAGGAATATACCATTGTTGTTTGAACTAATGATGTTATTAGATATGTTGTTTTCCTCCGAAAACAAAAGGAATATGCCATCAAAGTTGTTTGAGCTGATAATGTTATTTGATATGTTGTTATTGTCCGACATCCAAAGGAATATGCCATATCTGCCTCCGGTGATTGTGAAACCTTCTATTCTTATTCCATCTGCTAAAAGTGTGAATACATTTGAACCAGTGCCATTAACGATGCATTTTTCAGGACCATTCTCTGATTTTATTGTCAGTTGCTTGCTCACTGTGATGCTCTCATAGTAAGTTCCATCCCTAACAATTATCGCATCTCCAGCACTTGCATTATCAACAGCCCATTGAATCTTTTCGTAATCGTCAGGCACATATATTGTTGTTGGCGTTGGTGTGGGAGTTAGCGTAGGAGTAGGCGTTGGTGTTGGTGTTGGGCTTGGTGTTGGGCTTGGTGTTGGGCAATTATTCGCTTTTCCTTCTGTTTCATAAGCGAATATCCAAGAATCATCGCATCTTTGCCATGTGTAAGCATCATTATCATCATCAGAAAGTTTCGGAGTTCTGTCAATTTCAAAACCATAAGGGCCCTTAAGCACAACAGATTCATCTTCATTATCAAGCCATTGCTTCCCTCTCCTATAAACATAATATCCGTGAGATTTTATCACGCCTGAAAGATAAACAGTAACAGTTTTACCGTGTGTTGTTGATAAAGTCCACCCACTTAAATCTATGTCATCGTCTGTTGGATTGTATAATTCAACCCATTCATATACATCCGAATGCAAATCATTACCATAAGGATTCAATTCAACCTCATTTATCACAATACTTTCTTTAGATGTTGTGATTGCACATACGCACACACATAACATCACGAATGCAACACACGCAATCAAAACATTCTTCATAGCCATCTCACTATCTCCATCTCATATGCAGGGGGATATGCCGTTCAGAGCCTTCGGAGGTGAGTATTGTGAGTAGGATCCCCCCCTGCATAGAAAATTTGGAATACCAAATTATATAAATAATTTATCGCCAAGCAGACCGTAAGGAAAAACCTTCAACGCCTTCTCGGTCGAACAATTTCCTTATCTTCTCCTCAACCACATCCCTCTCAACCGCATACCTCTGCCTTGAAACCTTGATTATCTTTTCTCTGTTTCCTTGAAACTTGAATCCATAAAACGGAGGCAGAGTGTAAGCGGAGAAAGGGCTTGTTGTCTTCCCATTGACCGCTAACTTCAAATAGATGTGATATTTTGGCTGATTTGTTAAGTCCTTCTCTCTGAATTCGTAAAGCTCTTTGCGCAAACATTCAGCATCTTTAACCCCCACCTTGAAAGCAATAAGCGTTCCAACATTCCCTAAAATTGAATCCCTCATCTCATCATCAATCTGAGATATGAACTGATTTGCAAGAATCAGACAGATTCCATACTTCCTTGCCTCAGATAACATTGAAACAAATGAATCTGTGATGAATGAATGGCACTCATCAATGTAAAGGTAAAAGTCTCTTCTTTCCTCTTCCTTCAGTTCCTGCCTTGATAATCCTGCAAGCTGAATTTTCATCAGAATGAGAGAACCCAAGAGAGATGAACAATCCTCTCCGATCATTCCCTTTGAAAGATTCGCAATCAAAATCTTGCCATCATCCATCAATTCTCTGAAATCTATTCTGTTCTTTGTCTGCCCAACAATGTTCCTGATCAATGGATTCGTTAAAAACTGACCGAGCTTGTTCAAAATAGGTGTCATCGTCTCCGAAAACCTCACGCAATACTTCGGAAACTCATTCCTCCAAAAATTGATTAAAATCGGGTCTTCAATCCTCTCAACAATCCTTCTTCTGTATTCTCTATCCAAAAGCATCCTCTGAACAGAAAGGAGCGTTGTCGCCCCTTTATATTCAAGCAATGAAAGAATCGTGTTCCTCAAGATATGCTCAAGCCTGAATCCCCAGAATTCCTTGAAAAACCTCTTGAAAATGCTGATAAGTTGGGAACAAACCAAATGTTTCTTTCCTTTCTCCATCACATTCAGGGAAATCGGATAGTCTATATCTGCGGGATTGAAATAGATTGTGTCGTTTATCCTCCTTTTTGGGATGTAATCAAGGATTTTCTCAGCCAAATCACCATGAGGATCTAAAACACATAAACCTTCATCAGCATAAATATCCGACAATATCATGTTCAAAAGCAAAGTTGATTTGCCCATCCCTGTTTTTCCAACAATATACATGTGATACCTCCTGTCTTCTTTCTTTATGCCGAAAATTTTTTCCTCTCCTCTCGTATTCGTTTTCGCAAAGTATGTTACCTTCATAATTCATGAAAAAAAATGGAAAAAAGGAAGAAGAAAAAGGGAGAAAGGAAGGGAAGGGAGGAAAAATAAAAAAAGGAAAGCTGGAGGGTTTCTATTCCTGCCTTCCCTGTAAGTTAGAGAAGGGCAGGAACGGCACTGCTGAACTTACCAGCAATGCACTTCTGGCATTTGCCAGAAAGAAACCCTCCAGCAGTATTCAAAACTCTTCCAAGATTTTGCCTCCAAGCTCCTCAAGTCTGATCCTCTCATCAACATTCCTCGTATCTCTGGCAAGCGTTGTCAGAGCGTTTATCAAGCCATACTTCGTATGCTCTGTGAAATATGCAAGAAGTTCTCTTTCCTGCTCCTCTGTCAGCCCTGCAAGCTTCGCAACATTCCTCGCTTCCTCAACAGGCTCTTCAATCTCTATCTCTGTGCTTTCTTTCAGCTTCAAAACCCATTTTTTAAAGACCTCTCTGTCAAATGTTGCCCTTATGACATCTCTGACCTTTGAGAAAAGAATTCTGTTTTCAAGCTCCATCGTCTCCCTGCTCCAAAGTCCCTCATTCATCGTTCTTCCTAAATGGATTCTCTTCAGCACTTGCCTCACTATAAGCCCGTTCTCGCATGCAAGCCTCAAAATGAACGGCTCTACCCTGAACGCTCCCGCTCCAATCTCTGAATTTCTTATGATTATACCTCCGCAGATGATGTCATCACGCCTTATCTCTGCTATCAGCGTCCTATCAAGAGCCTTCAGATACATCATTTTCTCTGTCAGGTCTATTCTGTAGATTTCAACGCTCCCTATCTTCCTGAACTCCTGCAAAGCGACAAGCAGAACATCGTAGTTGTCTATGACCCTATACCTGTCAGAAAGGATTGCTCTGATTTTGCCGTCAAGGATTCTTATGAACCTCCTCTCATCCTCTTCAATCCATGCGTTTATGTTCTGCAAAAGTAGCTCTGGCTTCTCTCCTCTCATCCTGTCGTAATATCTCTTTGGAATTCCGAGCTTCTCTGAAAGTTGCTGGTGCGCCCACTCAGTCAAAGAATACTCGCCGAAAAACGGAATCCTCAGCTTCACTTCGTTCCTCTTCAATACCGCTCTCACCCTGCTGAAATCAACGATCAAGTCAATTCTCCTCTCTTTCTCCCTCTTAAGCTCCTCAAATAGCCTCTCTATATCCATCTCTTTTGCTCACCTCCGATTCCTCCCTGAAGCCAGCCGATAAGCTCGCTTCAAGAAGGAATCAGCACTCAAATCAGCACTCAATAACCTCCAATCTCCTGCCAAAGAGCCATATCTGCTTCCTCACACACTTCGGAACTCTTATTTCCTTCAGCTTCCTTATCTCATCTTTCAGATGCTTTCTCCCGCTTTTAACCTGCAAAAGAAGGATTTCTGAACTTGAAATGCCAACAACATCAAATGGAGACCTTGAACCTGCTGACCTGAACGCAATATAACCCCTCCTTTTAAGCTCATGAACCGCTCTAATTTCCTTGATGTAGCCTTTCCTGTAATTCATACCTTTCCAAAATGTCTTTTAATCCCTCAATTCCCGGCATTCTTTTATTATCAAAGCCCGTTAAAACCTTCTGAAAATACGAAAAAGACCTCTCTTTACCCCTTTCAACAATTGAAATCGCCCTCATCACAGCCCTTTCGCCATACCTTTTGAT
>Ga0190366_1000266_pt1 | contig 12104 bp, 13 predicted proteins | sample 487218910_MG_FD_169990 | JGI IMG/M metagenome (GOLD analysis project Ga0190366, IMG submission 169990) | Hydrothermal vent microbial mat bacterial communities from Southern Trench, Guaymas Basin, Mexico - 4872-18-9-10_MG | ecosystem: Environmental > Aquatic > Marine > Hydrothermal vents >...
TGCAGGCTTCTCTAGCTACGAGGAGCGTACGCGATGCGGAGAAGATAGTGAGCATCCATAGGCTAGCCACCGCTTCCAATAAAGTTTCCGACGCTGCCGCCGATATAGCCGGTATAGTGCTATCGAAGACAGGGCTACCTCCCCTAACTGTGAGAGATTTGTTCCCCCGCGAATCCACCGTGGCTAAAGTCGTGGTTCCTAAAGATTTGTACGAAAAAGGAGTGAAGATAGGAGAACTTATGGATAAACTAGGCGTTGTGCTGAATATTATGGCGATTAGACGAGGGAAAGAATGGACAATAGAGCCTAGCGAAAATTCAAAAATCTATGGAGGAGATGTACTGCTCCTCGAGGGTACCGAAAAAGCTATCAACACTTTGAAAAAACACTTTAACCTGCCAATCTATAAGCCTCCGCCCACGATAAGCACTAGAGAATACATTAGGATAGCCGAAGGACTTTTCCAGCTTAAAAACACCTCCCAGCTCATGCTAGATTTAGCTTATACCGCTCTTTTGACCAAAAGCGAAGTTATAGCTGAGCGGATAGAGGAGTTAGAGGATTATACGGATAGAATATCGAAAAACTTCGAGCTAGAGGTTATGCTTTGCAATAACTTGTCTGAAATGGAGAAATTGAACATTATATCGATAGCTGTGTCCAGTGAGAACATAGCCGATGCCGCTCTGGAAATGGTAGAGCCCCTCCTTAGAGGATTGGAGCCCCATCCCATCATAATGGACGTCTTATGGGAGACCGAAGAGAGGATAAGCGTAATCGAGATGGACGAGACCGATGAAGGAAAGACTCTTTCAGAACTCGGGTACGAGGATCGAGGTATAGTAGTACTAGCTGTTAGACGCGGAGATAAATGGTATATAACTCCTCCCTATACGGGGTTTAAAGTCAGAAGCGGGGATATCCTAATAGTCAAGTACTTCTCCGAGTCCGAGGATATAGTCGAAGAGCTTGAGAAAGAGGAAGATAGAGAGGAAATGATAGAAGAAATTCAAGAAGAAGAATGGGAAGAATAGTTCTCTATTTTAGCGCCACAATACCAGCAGTAACGGTTGTCAATTCTGATAACCCCGCCACAGCGAGGACACCGGATGTAATCCTCCTTAAACTCGGTTTTTCGGAGATTTTCGGCCCGAGCCGCGTTATATTTTAGCCTAACGCCACAGTATATGCAAAAATCCCCCCTTGGTACTTTCTTACCGCATTCCGGACAAACTACAAACTTCATAGGCTTCTCGTCGAAGTTCATATTAAAATCATTAACTCTCTAAATTTTAGGTGCAAGCAATGCACTTCCTAGACCTTCTACTAGAAAAGCCGAACACGTTTAAAATTCTCAAAGTGCTCCTAGAAAATCCAGAGCACGAGCTAACGAAATACGCTATTAAGAAATATTCCGCAACTAAACATGTAGAGAAAGCTTTAAGTGTTTTAGTATCACTCAACATGGTTACCAAAATTGAATGTGGCGGGATTGCTAAGTATAAAGCAAATATAAGCGATAATAGAGTTAGAGCCTTTAAGAAATTCTTCAGCGAGATTGGCTACATAGAATAATCTCAAGATTTCTAAGAGCGCTTCTAGACTGGAATAGCGTAGGTAGAAGTATAAAACCTGCAAATGCCTTTAAAAGAGAGAATTCCGGAAGCTCGTTTTCTAGTAAAGTGATCGCAGCTAGCAGGGAAAAGAATATAGCAAAGGGGTATACCTTTGTCGCTCCTTTTACTCTGTCTAAGATTAGGATCAAAATAATCAAAGATAGAAGAGCTAACTCCAACACGTTCGCGGCGTCAATAGCTATAACAAAGAAAAAGGCTCTGCCTAAATGTAAGGTGGGGGCAAACCCTATAAGTGCTAAGGAATAACCCGCTATTCTTAACAGCGAAAAAAACTTTGAGAATCCGCAACAACCGAATATCTTCAAGTATTTTAAAGCAAAAAATATTTCGTCTACTGAAAGCATCGCGAAACTGCCGCCGAGCAGCAAGAAAGCTTCATTTTTTAAAAACCTATAAGCTTTAGCTGAGGCTATAGTCATATAAAATAATATTATTGCAGAGAAAAATGCCGTTACTCCCACAATTTTCTCAATAAAGGTATAGATTAAGGACTCCATTCCTAGACTCAAAACGGATATGAAGCTAAAAGATATGAGCACTAAGCCTAGGATCTCCTCTCCGTGTTTTACGATAAAGCTCTTAGATAATCTACCGTAAAACTTCCTAATTTTCCCCGCAAATAAACCTAGGACTATTAAGGGAGTAGCTAGCCCTAGCGAAAACACACCCATGCCCGTCAATGCCAGAAATAAATTTAAGGCTTGATAGGTGGATTCTTTAAATACTATCATTAACGCCATTAGAATACTGCTTCCAGCACAAGGCGCTGCGATAATCGACATTAGAAATCCTATTAAGAAAGAGTTAGGCAAACCCCTTTTTATTTTAAGTTTAGGCACCCAAGCCTTGCTATATAGCTCTCTAAGAGGAGTAAACATGGCTATACCCAGAGCGTATATAAATACGCTCGTATAAAGTGTCGCCGTATCAATTGTGAAAAGCAGGTATTTAGATACGAAGTCCGCGGCAAAAACTGCCGCGATGCCGTACGCGGCGAAGCTAAGGTATAGACCCAGCGTGAAGAAGAGCATAGATACGCTCTTCCAGGCTCTGCTCTTGCTAGTTCCTATAACGTAGGTTAGGAAAACCGGTATCATTGGGTAGATGCATGGCTGAAAAACTGCTTGAAAACCTGCTATGTAGAGCGCTATTAAGTCTAGTAGGCTAAACATGTTCTTTTATTTTAGAAGAATTTGAGAGTAAAAAGGTTTTTCAATTTTTCTAGCTACAAAAGCCATATAGCTAGCTATATAGAACACCGCTACATAGACTATAAGCGCGACTATGTTAACCCAAGAAGCCGCTAAGGCGTCAAGCATATTTGGGTATATTTTCATTCCACTGATAATCTCTGAGATAACCTCAGTTTGATTTCCAGGACCTTCTGTCGAAGTGGAGGCTAATGACGTGTATAGTTCCGCTTCGTAAACGGAGTTAAGAGCTCCGATTATAGAATTTATGTGGAATTCTGGAGTAATGGAAGTTATCATACTCCTGATTTCAGTCATTTTCCTAAAGTATTCCTTGGTAGCCTCCGTCTCCGCCCCAACTGGCATCGGTCCCAGAAGAGCAAACGAGACGAAAACAGCTACTATCGGAAGTATTATCGTGAAAAGAAACCAGATGGCCAGCGACAACACTAAGCTTCTAGAAGCTTTATTGGATAACACTGAGAAGAACTGTGCTATAGAGTAGTACGCTATGGCGTACAACGTTATGAAAACTAGGGATACCATAGCTCTCGCTAAATCTTGGAGAGTTACCGCTACACCCGTTAGCGAAATAGCTACTCCCAACATGAGGTAAAACGCGCTAAATAAGACTAAGGCTATGGACGCAATGGCCCCTAAGGCCTTCCCGTTGATAACGTCTTCCCTATAAACTAGCCTAGCTAAGACCAATTTTAAAATCCCCCTCTCCCTATCGCCAGCTATAACATCGTAACCCATAATCAACCCTAATATGCTAGCTACGAATTGTACAGATCCTACAAGCGACGTTATTAGCGACACTAGCAGGTTTTCGCTAAGACTTCTGAGAACAAGGAAGTATATTGCAGTGAAATAGAAGAAGAAAATCGCAGTTACTACCAGTAGGCGTCGGCTTCTTATATTATCCGCGAATTCTCTCTCCGCTATAGCTAAAACCTTCCTCATTTCTCTTTCACTTTATCGTGAAAATACGAAAATATATCAAGTCAAGAAGCAGGATACTCTTCATACGTTTTTACTCAGAAACCTAGTTTATCCACGAATTCTATCACAGCATTTCTCCCATCCACGCTCTCTACCGTGATCACCAGCTTATCGAACTCCTCTTTCAAACTCAGCACGCCGAGCTTACTCTTATTCTCCAATATCTCATCAAAGGTCTTTTTAACGTTGATCGGGGAGCCTAAAGTTATCGTAAAAACCTCGCCCACCTCTTTCCTCACAATACCGGCTATTTCCTCGAAAGATCCCTGAACTAATATACGGCCTTTATAAAGTATGGCGGCGTGCGTACATATCATTCCCACTTCCTGCAGTAAATGCGTGCTTATGAGGATAGTCTTTCCTTCCCTGGCTAACTCATACATCAACCTTCTAAAGTCTTCCGCACCAGCAGGATCTAAACCCGCTGTCGGCTCATCCAGTAATAATAGCTCGGGGTTTTTAAGCAATGCTTGAGCCAAAACCAACCTCTACCTCATCCCTCTGGAGTACTCCTTAACCTTTTTATCTTTAAAACCGATTAAGCCGACGAGCTCTAGTACTTCCTCAACTCTTTCCGTTGCCTTTTCTCTTGGAATACCGTCTAGCTCAGCCAAATATAGCAGGTTTTCCTTCGCTGTTAAATCGTCGTAAAAGCCAAATCCTCAGGCACTAAGCCGACCTTTTCCCGTACTTTAACGGATTCTCTAACTATATCGTATCCCAGTACTTTTCCAGACCCATTCGTAGGCAGTATTAAGCCGATTAGCATGGAGATAAGCGTAGTTTTACCAGCTCCATTATGGCCGAAAAGTCCGAATATGACTCCTTTAGGAACTTTTAAATTTACGCTATTTACCGCAACAACACCGTTCTTATAGATTTTCGTTAATTCATAAGTCTCTACAGCGTAGATTTCTGTCACCTCTGCCCATATCTTCTATAAAGGAAGGCTAGCGCGATTATAACTAGGACTATCATTATGAGACCGACGTAAGCTATTTCACCTCGTTGTCTAACCCCTATTCTTAACAACCGTATAATTGAAATATCCTCGGCTTCTACCTTAAATTCTATAAAGTAGTCACCAGCAGTAGCTTCCGGGCTCACGCTCACGGTTAATACGAAACGCCCGGTCTCGCCCGGCATTATTGCTGGAATTTCCTTAGGGTCTACTTCGACTTCTATATTTTTAGGCACGCTGGTAATTGTTACTTTAACATTGCTTATCGCGTTGTACCCCGTGTTTTTAACGTTTAGATAAAATTTTTCTTTAGATCCGGCGGTAGCTTCCATATAGAAGTTCTCGGTTAGTATTTTCAACTCATACTTTCCAAGAATGTTTATCCCCAACTCGCTTTTCGCTTCGCTGGTTTCTCCTTTAGCAACGAGAGTAAAACATATGAAGCCGGGCTCTGTCCCGACGGGGATTGGTATGCTTATCTCTATCTCTTCTTCTCCGCCGCTCTCAAGGTATATCTGTCCTATTATGTTGCCGTTCTTATCTCTCAGCGTATAAGTGTATGCCTCAGGGAGACCCTCTAATCTAAATGAGACTACTGTACTGGAGAGCCCTTCATTTCTAACCTTAACTTTAAATCTAGCGATGCCACCGGCGTAAGCGCTAGTGAAGGGAGTAGCTGTCTGCAGTTGAACGTCATCGTAGCCTTCAACTACATTTATCGTAAAGTTTATGACCGAGCATACTCCTAAGCCACAAGCCTTAAGCGTTATTACCTCTTTTCCATAGCTAGCTTCAGGAGGAACTCTAATTCGGAGATGGGCTTCAATATACTGTCCTGGTTCCAAAAAGACTGTTGAAAAAGGTCTACCCTCTTTATCTCTTACCTCGGCACGCCATCCCTCAGGAGCTTCGGCGGAAAGTTCTAAAGCCGCGCTCTCTCCGAGATTATTAACTACTTTAAAATTGAAAACAACTTGGCTGTCTTTTAAAGCCAGAGCATCTATGTATTCCGCTTCTATCAACTTCCAATCTCTTCTCTCAACTATGATATCGATAGGTACTCTATGAGTGAACACGCCTAGAATAGATAGAGTTACTGTATAATGCCCAACAGCAGTTCTTGGGACGTACACTACTAGATTATAGTAATTCTCCGCCCCCGGAGTTATTGAAAAACCTTCTACGCGTAGCCCCTCACTAGTTACTAACTCAGCCTCCCATCCCGCGGGGGTTTTTATCTCAACTAGGCAAACCTCTTTCTCATACCCCTTGTTGGAAATCGTAAGCGGAATCTTTAGGACCTCGCCTTGTTTAGTTCTAAACTTATTTCCACTCGGCGTAATCTCTACCGCGTAATCCAGTTCTACCTCACCTAGCCAATAGGTAACAGCCTCGGTTAAGGATAAATCGAGTTTTATCTCTTTAGCTTCGTAACCCGGCGCTAAAAACTTAATAAGTATGACCTCACGTTCTACGTAGAAGCTGAAATCTCCCTCGCTCCCCGTTTTCACTTGCGAAATTAAAGTATCCCCACGGTATACCTTTACAGTTGCTTCAGGGATCGGGTTTCCCCCCACGTCTACGAGTTTACCTTTAACATTGATCTTCTTCTGGTATGGTATGGCTCTGCCGACTGAAGCAAGCAAAATCACGGCTAGTATCAGCGCCAACGAAGAAACTCTCCTATTTGAAGACATCACTATCATCATCGTTTTTAAATTAATAAAACTTCCTAAGCAACGAATCGACATATATCAATTTTTTAAATATTCCCATTCGCATTAATACTCTACCGCAATTGATTAAAAACATTGGAAAAGCTACTATAAATTCTTAACAGCCGACGAAACCGGTAATCTTTCGTAAACTATTTGTGGGTTATTTTTTATACCAAGAATAAACTATCGGCGGCTTAATGGCTATAAGAGAAAAACCGGTTAAAGTATCTGTGAATCATGCATTAAAGAAATTTAAAATATGGATAACTGTTCTAGCTTTAAAACTCCTCCATATGCTAATGTCTGGGAAGACTTTCAAAATTAACAATGCAAGGGTGGAAGTTTGCAAAAATGTTTTTAGCCCAGTTTTTACCCTTTCTTCCAGTCTTTTAGCCAAAGTCTCAACAATTGAAGTGAGAAGCAATGATATAGTTTTAGACCTTGGTACTGGAAGTGGCGTGCTCTCTCTAATTCTGGCTAGAAAAAGCTTTTTCACTGTAGCTAGTGATATAAGCCTAGACGCTGCTCGTTGCGCGTTGAAAAATTTGAAGAAAAACTCGCTTAACGCTTTCTGTGACGTCGTAGCTTGCGATTTGACTTCCGCTTTCAGAGAAAAAGCTTTTTCTCTCGTAGTTTTTAACCCTCCCTACCTAGAAGGTAAGGCTAAGAACGCTTTGGAAAAAGCGTGGATTGATGATTCCCAGACAGCCAAAAGGTTTTTCTTAGATTCTAAACGTGTATTGAAAAAATACGGGAGGATACTACTTGTATATTCGGACCTCGGCCCATTGGATCAACTGCTCGTAGAGGCAACGAAAGAGAATTGGTGGTTTGCGAAGATGACAGAGAGAAGAACGCTGTGGGAGACTCTGGCCGTGTTTAAATTTACGAGACCCTCGAAAGATTAGGAAAAAATGTATTATTCGACGAAAAGGAAAACGCAAAAAGTTCTATTTTTTAGGAAAAATATCGGAGAAAGTTTCATGCGTAATGTTTTTATATTACATAGTTGTATGAGGTATTCGGAGGTGAATAAAGTGGAAACTTACGAAGGTTTCTGCGTAAAATGCCGCAAAAAGGTAACCATAAAGAACCCTGAAATAGTAACTTTAAAAAACAATAGGAAAGCCGTTAAGGGCGTTTGCCCGAACTGTGGAACCACCGTATATAGGTTTCTAGGAAAGGCCTAAACATAAAATCCAGATATTTCTTTACTATTCCTCTAGATTCTTCTTCTAGAAGAAGAATCATACTTTACCACTTTTTCTCCGATAGTATGGTAGCGATCCCCTCCAAGGTGTAAGATAGGCTTGAAATTTTTAGTATAAGTGTCTTTGAAAAATCCCTCCCGTACTTGAAAGCTTACAACTTCACCTATAAAGAGAGTATGATCACCAGCTTCTACCGATTTTACTACTTTACACTCCAGCGCTGCTACACACTCTGCTATGATCGGGGCTTTTATCTCTCTCCCTTTTATTGGCGTTAAACCCGTTTCCTTAAATTTATCTACATCTCTCCCCGAAACAGAACCACAATACTTGACAGCATCTATCAAGTCTATGCTTGGAATGTTCACAGCAAATTCTCCGGTTTCAGATATTAACTCATGAGTATACCTTAACGGCGAAATGCTAACCGCTACTAAGGGCGGTCTAAAGGATACCGGAGTACACCAAGCCGCAGTCATAACGTTATATTTTCCTTCGGAAGACACCGATGTTATTAGCACGGCCATCTGTGGGTGTAAAAGCCTACAGATCCACAACTTATTCCCCCCGCTCTTGGTAGGATGCCTGGGTTTATATAAGTTAAGGGTATATCGTTTTAGCATCTATTAAGGTAAACGGTTGGATCACAGCACCTGCTTTGATACGAGATTTTGGGCCCATGAATACTCCTAACTTCCTCTTCTTCTTGATAATGCCCTGTAGCGGTAGTTCCCTTAATACCCGTTTTTCATCAGGCAGTTTGCTTAATACAGTCACCCTGGGCTCTACTACAGCTTTATAACCGAGGACACTGTCAACTATTAAGCTATAGGATCCCGCCGAAGCCTCGACCTGTAAGCTTGAGCGCTTTACCTCAGAGAATGCCCCCACTACAGCTCCTTCTTCTATGCTAGTGTATTTGCGTATAAAAGTGTTCATCCCTATAAATGCCCCCTTACCTATGTAGGCGGGACCCTTAATTACGGCGTTGTGGTCGATAACCGCGTTTTCCTCTATCACTACTGGTCCTTCAATAACCGCTGTGGGCGCCACTTTGGCTTTGGAGCTTATGAGTGATTGTTTTAGGTCTCCTAGAACATAGCAGTTTGCGGCTATGATATCCCAGGGGTAGCCTATATCGACCCAATAGCCAGTCCAGTGGGCGACGAAAACTTTTGCTTCTTTGACTAGAGAAGCTAGGGAATCAGGGAGGTTTAACCCATTATCCAAGAAATTAAGAAGCATGCTCGGGAGTACGTAGACTCCAGCTAGAGCGTAAGAGTACGCTTTTGGTAGCTTACGTGGTTCGTGGAACACGTCTACAACTATGCTACCCTCTACTGCGGCTACTCCGTAGCTCTCCACGTCTACTACCGGGGCCGTAGATAACACCGCGTTTTCCCCTACGTTTACGTAAGTGTCTAAGACTAGCCTGTAAAAAGCTTTAGGTGCTACTATGTCTCCATAGGCCAAAACGAAGTATCTCAGATTTCTGAAATATTCTGCCGCTGATAGGATAGCTGCTTCCAATCCTTCACCGGTTTGATATATGACGCTTGCGTACATGCCCCATTTTCTAACTATGTGTTCTTCTACTCTCTCGTCCGATACTACTACTATTAAATCATCCACCCCGGTCGAAACCAGCCCTTCGAGGACGTAGTCTATGACCGGTCTCCCGGCGACCCTCAGGAGGACTTTAGGGTAGTCTTGGGAAAGAGGATACATGTTTAAACCTTTACCACCGGCTAGAACCAACCCCTTCATTTACTCCACCGTTACTGTTTTTGCTAAATTACGAGGTTTGTCTGGATCGTAGCCTCTCGCGACGGCGGCGTAATAGGCTATAAGTTGGAGGGGTACCGCATATACTATGGTTCCGACAACAGGCTCTAACTTGGGCACTATTATAGCTTTATCAAGTCTCTCTCTTATGAAATCGGCTCCTTTGGGAATTACCCCTATAGTGTAGGCGCCTCTAGCCTTCATTTCTTCAATATTGCCCAACATATGTCTCTTCCACTCATCTTCAAAAACTAAAAAGACTACAGGAAATCCCGGTTCTACAAGCGCTATAGGCCCGTGTTTGCTCTCGCCCGCAGGGTATGCTTCAGCGTGAATATAGGCTATTTCCTTCAGTTTTAAAGCTCCCTCCATAGCTATAGGCAATCCTATTCCTCTTCCCAGGTAGAAAGCATTACTAGCAACTGCCATCTCCTCTCCTAGTTTTTTCGTAAAGCCTTCATACCTGGCCAGAATGTCAGATACCAGTGAAGGAACCTCTTTCAGAACTTTTCTCAATTTATCAGCTTCTTTTTTGCTAAGCTCTCCCGCTTTTTCAGCTACGGATATGGAGAGCCACGACAAAACCAGTAATTGCGTCGTGAACGTCTTGGTGGCGGCTACTCCTATTTCTGGCCCTGCTCTCGTGTATATAGTGTAGTGGCTCTCCCTGGGTATCGCGCTATCCATTACATTGGATACAGACACTACCTTAGCCCCCCTACTTTTGAAGACTCTTATAGCCATTAGAGTATCTATTGTCTCTCCGCTTTGAGAGACCGCTATCACCACATCCCCTTCCTTAACCGATTTCCTGTACTTCTTGTATTCGCTTGAGATTAGAGAAATAGATGGAGTACCTGCCAACACGTTCAATAGGTAGTCTCCGACTAGGCAGGCGTGGTAACTCGTGCCTGCTGCGACGAAAAACACTTTTTCAGCCTCTAGAATTAAATCAGAGGCTTTTTCAACGCTTTCATCTAAGCCTCTGAGAGTATCCCTGAGAGCTCTAGGTTGTTCGTGTATTTCTTTTATCATAAAGTGGGGGTAACCTTCTTTCTTGGCCATATCGGGCGTCCAGTCTATTTTCCTAATCCTAGCCTTAACGTCTACCTTTTCGCCTTTTTCGTTTTCTAAGTATATCTCACTAGGGGTCACAAAGCCTACTTCCCCATCATAGACGACTATGATATCTCTTGTGTATTCTAGAAAAGCCGGTATGTCGGAAGCTATAAAGTTCATCCCTCTGCCTACGCCTATCACCAGCGGCGAGTCTTTACGAGCAAAGAATATCTTGTCGGGCTCCTCTACGGTTATGACGCCGAACGCATAGCTACCTTTAATTCTCTTCAAAGCTTTTTTAAACGCAGAGAAAAAATCAACCTCTTCTTTTAGGCATTCCTCTATTAGGTGGGCTAAAACTTCCGTATCCGTCTCGCTGCGGAAAGTATGTCCTTTAGCCGTAAGCTCTTTTTTCAACTCTATGTAATTCTGTATTATGCCATTATGGACTACAGCTATCCTACCGCTACAATCAGTGTGGGGGTGAGCGTTTATATCACTAGGCGCTCCATGAGTCGCCCACCTCGTGTGCCCTATAACCGTCCACCCAAGTATCTTATCCAGCTTCATTCTTCTGTTAACCTCACTTATCTTCCCCTTACCCTTGCGCACCAGTATCTTACCTTCATAAACGGCGGCTACTCCTACACTGTCGTATCCTCTGTATTCAAGTCTTTCTAATCCCCCTTTCACAATTTCAGCAACTCGTAGTTTTACGCCGCCGCCTCTCTTAGCTGCGACCCCTATTATGCCGCAGGCCACATATTTCACCGGTCATAATTAACTATGCCAAGTCGTATTAATAGTTAATCTGTTTACCCGAATTATAGCATTATTTTGTCTGCCTATAAATTATCGAAAACTATTTTAATTAATATAATAATTCTGCCAAACATGAGCTAAAATCATGCATATATACGAAAATCATCGTTAAAATGAAGGTATAATTTGGCGTTGGGGACTACTGTTTTTATTATTTTTAAAACATCTTCTGCGTCGTCATGAACTTCTACTACGTTTCTAAGCTTAGCGATTATACTTAACTTAAAATCTACGTCTCTACGCCTGTCACCCCTCCTTCTGAAAATAAATGCTACCTCATGAACCGGCACGCCCCATTTCAATAGTTCTTCAAGCGTTTTCCGTTTGAGGTTTTCCGGCCTCCCCGTGATGACTACTACCCTTCCTTTATTTAACCTGTCTTTCAGAAGCTTTACCCCGGTAAGCCTAGGCTTATCATATTTCAAATAGTCCTCCGAAAGAAAGAGCTTCCAGAACCTCTGCCTACTCACTACGTCTAGGGATTTAGAATTCATATTTTCACTAAACCCCAGCTTCCTCAGTACAATTTTTACCTTCTCGCTCACATCCACCAAAACACCATCTATATCAAACATATAGACCAAAGTCTCGTCCATCAACCACCTGTCCAACGCTTACCGCCGCTTCATGTTAACTAGGACGGTATAAATATATTTAAGCCCTCAACATAGTGGGAGATAGAATGATACTCTCAGATGAAGAAATACTAGAGGCTA
>Ga0190366_1000268_pt1 | contig 12094 bp, 12 predicted proteins | sample 487218910_MG_FD_169990 | JGI IMG/M metagenome (GOLD analysis project Ga0190366, IMG submission 169990) | Hydrothermal vent microbial mat bacterial communities from Southern Trench, Guaymas Basin, Mexico - 4872-18-9-10_MG | ecosystem: Environmental > Aquatic > Marine > Hydrothermal vents >...
CCATATAGCGGGTATCCAGCCTCGATCCTCAAGCTATCCCTCGTCGCCAATCCGCATGGAGTTGCGCCGAATCCAACTATCCTCTCCCAGATCTCCCTCAAGATAGCTTCATCCCAGCTCCAGATCATCAGCTCATACCCATTCTCACCCGTGTATCCGCTTCTAGTCAAGATCGCCTTTAACCCACTAAGCTTAATCTCGAACCCAGAGAACCACTTCATCCCCGATACATCGACTTCAACGAGCTTTGAGATCAACTGGCTCGACCTCGGCCCCTGAACCGCGAAGAATGATGTCTTGAATGTTAGATCCTCTATCTCAACATTCATGTTCTCGAAGTTTGATTCGAGCCAGCCTATTATCTTGTCGTGGGTTATGGCGTTCGATACCATTACGAACTCCTTGGCCTTCCTCGGATGCCTGAAGACCGTCACATCATCCATTATCCCGCCATCATCCCTACAGATGAGACAATATTTCATCCTTCCAGGCTTTATCTTCTCAACCCTCTTGGTCAAGATTTTTTGAAGCAGTTTCTCCGAGTCGTCTCCAGCTATCCTTATTCTAGTCATGTGGGTTATGTCGAATAAGCCTACATCGGATCTAACCTTCAGGTGCTCCTCTCTATTGCTCGTGAACCAGAGCGGTGAACTCCATCCAGCGAACTCCCCTATCTCCGCCCCCCTCTCCCTATAGTAGTCGAGTAAAGGTATTTTCCTCAACCTCTCATCCTCCTATAAACTTTCCAGCTTGGAATCATCGTTTTAGGCCTGGATGCCCTGACCTCATCCACCCTCCCAACCGCCATGTTATATGGAGCGTTCTTAACCTTCTCCGGATCTCTGTAAGCCTCATCCAAGACATTTTTGAGGGCTTCATAGAATCCATCGATCTCCCTCTTCGACTCGGTCTCGGTCGGCTCGACCATGAAAGCCTCATCGACTATTAATGGGAAGTAGATTGTTGGGGCGTGATAGCCATGATCGAGTAAGCGCTTCGCAACGTCGATTGCCCTCACCCCCGTCTCCTTGTAGAGTGGTTTGAGGCTCACGACGAACTCATGCTTCCTAGGCCTCTTCGGATCGAATGGGAGGCTGACACCCCTAAGCTTCTCAACCTTCCTCAAGAGATAATTCGAGGCCAAGACACTCGTCTCAGCCACCCTCCTCAACCCATCCCCACCCATCCTCAAGAGATAGGCGTAGGTCTTAACCAAGACCGAGAAGTTTCCATGAAACATCTTCACCCTACCAACCGACCTAGGCTTATCATAATCCAGATAGTATCTACCGCTCTCCTCATCATACTCGACGAGTGGGGGCGGTAGGAAGTCGACGAGCTTCTCCACAACCCCTATAGGCCCCGATCCAGGTCCGCCTCCACCATGCGGGGTTGAGAATGTCTTGTGGAGGTTTAGGTGGATTATGTCGAATCCCATGTCCCCTGGCCTAACCTTTCCGAGTAGGGCGTTTAAGTTTGCTCCATCATAGTATAGAAGTCCATCAACTCCATGGATGAGCTCGACGATCTTCTCGATATCCTTCTCGAAGATCCCCAAGGTGTTGGGGTTTGTGAGCATTATCCCGGCCACATCCTCATCGACCATCTTCTCAAGCTCCTCCACGTCGACGCATCCATACTCATTACTCCTGACAACCCTCACCTCAAATCCGGCCATGGCCGCGCTCGCAGGATTTGTTCCATGGGCGGAGTCCGGCACTATCATAACCCTCCTATTCCTTCCCTTAGACCTATGATATTCTCGTATGATCAGGCATCCGAGGAACTCTCCATGAGCACCTGCCGATGGTTGGAATGAGAACCTATCCATCCCCGTGAGCTTCTTCAATAACTGCTCTAAGTCGTAGAGGAGTTTTAGGCATCCTTGAACCGTCTCCTCGGGTTGGAGCGGATGGATGTCAAGAACTTTCGGGCTTAATGCAACCTCCTCATTTAACACGGGATTATATTTCATCGTGCAACTTCCAAGCGGATACATTCCAGTCGTTATCGAGTAGTTCATCTCGCTCAGCCTTGTGAAGTGTCTGACCACGTCAAGCTCGGAGAGCTCGGGGAGGTTGAGATCCTCTCTCCTAAGCTCTTCTGGAATCTCGTTTAAGGCTTCTTCAAGCGATCTCTCAAGCTCAGGCTCAAGTTTGGGGAACTCAAATCCATGCGCTCCCGGCCTACTGAGCTCGAATATTAAAGGCTCCTCGAATCTCGCCTGCCTGAACCTCATCCCTCCACAACCTCCTTGACTATGTTCACGTATTGGTCGATGTCCTGCTTCAAGTGTATCTCGGTCACGCATGTTAGGATGCTATTACCCAATTCATCGAACTCCCTGCTCAGATCTATTCCCCCAACGATCCCCTTCCCAAGAAGTTTTCTCAATAATTTGTGGGATGGATGTCCATCAACCTTGTAGGCGAATTCCTTGAAGTGGGGTGCGTCGAATAATGGGGCTTTCACACCGCTTACCTCGGAGAGCTTTCTAATCATGTAATTGGTCCTCGCCAAGATCTGTCTCCCAAGCTCGACAACTCCATCCCTACCCAAGAGGCTTAGATACGTGGCCACCGCGACCGCGCATAAGGCTTGATTTGTGCAGATGTTGCTCGTCGCCCTCTCCCTCTTGATATGCTGCTCCCTCGATTGGAGGATCATACAGTAAGCCCTCTCATCACCCCTGAGAGTCTTAGTCATCCCTATCAACCTTCCAGGAAGCGAGTGGAGCAGTCTCGGCTCAAGCTTGCATCCGAGGATTCCGAGCAACGGCCCTCCGAAGCTCATCGGCAGTCCAAGCGGCTGGCCCTCCCCAACAACTATATCCGCTCCAAGCCTTCCCGGAGCCTCGAATACTCCGAGGGCGGTGGGATCGACTCCAACAATGAATAATGCGCCGACTTCATGAGCCAATTCGCCAACCGCCTTGATGTTCTTTGCGATGAATCCCAAGTATGATGGATATTCTATGTAGATGGCCGCTACATCTCGATCGAGTCTACCCTTAAGATCCTCAAGATCAACAAATCCATCCTCAAGCTGCATATAATCCTCCAACCTCAATCCCATCCCAGACGAGTAGGTTGAAGCGACCTCCCGCCGTTGGGGTGAGATGTAGTGGGGGTAGAGGATTCTTCTGCGCCTAGTTACTCTGGCCGCCATCCTGAATGCTTCTCCGAGGGCTGTGGCCCAATCATACATCGAGGCATTGACCACATCTATCTCGAGGAGTTCTGCTAGGAGGCTTTGATACTCGAAGAGTGCTTGGAGAATTCCTTGAGACGCTTCAGGCTGGTATGGGGTGTAGGATGTGAAGAACTCGCTCCTCGAAACTATCTCCTTAACCGCCGATGGGATGTAGTGTGGCCAAGCCCCTCCACCTATAAACAGCTTAAGCTCGCCCATGTGCCTATTCTTTGAAAGAATCTCCTCGATCAGCTCCTTCACCTCCATCTCCGACCTCGGTGGCGGGAAATCGAACTTCTCCAAGAGATACTTCGATGGAATATCGCTATAGAGCTCGTCCACATCCTTGACGCCGATCTCCCTCAACATCTCCCTTACTTCACCCTCGGTTAGAGCGATGTATGGTATCTTCCCACCCATAGTTCTCACAATAACTTAGGTTTGAGACCGTATAATCGTTTCCAGAGAATTAAAGCAAAATAGATAATAGGATCCATGAATAGCATATCCGCATGCTGAAGACAATCTATCTCATAAAGAAGAAGCCTGAGCTAAGCTTCCAAGACTTTAGAGAATATCTACTCAAAACCCACGCCCCAAACTATGGGAAGAAGCTGCCCGGACTCAAGAGCTACACGGTGAACATAGTTACCGGAGGATACATGCTCGAGGAGAGGCCATGCGATGGAATAGAGGAGCTTGAGTTCGATGATGAAGAATCGTTTCTAAAGGCGATGGAGAGCCCTGAGGGGAAAGCCGCGGCCGAAGACCTAATGAACGTCGCCGAGAAGGTCGACATAGTCTTCCTAGAGGAGAAGGTTGTAAAGAAGCCCAGAGCCAAGCCCGCTAAGAAGAAACCTGCCAAGAAGAAGGCTGCGAAGAAACCGAAGAAGGTGAAACGTAAGAAGGCTGTTAAGAAGAAGGCCGCCAAGAGGAAAGTGAAGGCTAAGAAGAAGACGAAGAAGAAGGCGGGGAAGAGGAGGGCGCGTAAGAGAAAGAGATGATGTCGATCTTAAGACCCCTTCAACCTCAAATAATTTTTACTTCTCGGTGAGCCGATACCTCTCCAAGAGATCTCCCGTTAAATCGGCTTAGCTTCTTTAAAGCGGGCCGCAACCCGCTAAAACTTAAAGCAACCTTCACAACTGATATGGTGGTGGATTATGTCGAGAGTTCCCTTAGAGAGGGTCGATGAATGCATCTGGAGGATACCCAAGCATAGACCAGATATGAGGGTTCCAGTCCTAATCTTCGCCTCCGAAGAACTGCTTGGAAAGATGAGGGAGGATAGAACTCTCTGGCAGGCCGCCAACGTCTCAACCCTACCGGGGATAGTGAAGCATGTCGCGGTGCTACCGGATGCTCATGAAGGCTATGGCTTCCCGATCGGAGGCGTGGCGGCCACGGACTATGAGGAAGGCGTCATCACCCCTGGCGGGATCGGATTTGACATAAACTGTGGGGTTAGGCTCATGGTCACAAACCTCGACGTCGGAGACGTTAAACCCAAGTTAAACGAGTTGATCGAAACCATCTTCAGAAATGTTCCATGCGGATTAGGATCTAGGAGAAAGGATTTCAGGGTGACTAAAGGCGAGCTGGATAGGATATCCGTTGAGGGGGCGAGATATATTATCGAGAAATTTGGTCTCGGATGGCCTGAAGACCTAAAGCATATCGAGGAAGAGGGGTGCTTAGAGGGAGCCGACCCAAGCTATGTTAGCGCGACTGCGAAGCAGAGAGGATTCCCGCAGATAGGCACTCTTGGAAGCGGAAACCACTTCCTAGAGGTTCAGAAGGTCGATAAGATATTCGATGAGAAGGCTGCGAAGAGGATGGGGATAACCCATGAAGACCAAGTCACCGTGATGATCCACACTGGTAGCAGGGGATTCGGCCACCAGATCTGCAGCGACTATCTAAGGGTCATGGAGAGAGCTGCGGCCAAATATGGGATAAAGCTCCCGGATAGAGAGCTTGCATGCGCGCCGGCTAAGAGTAAGGAGGCTGAGAGCTATCTGAAGGCTTTTAGATGCGCCGTGAACTTCGCCTTCGCAAATCGTCAGGCCATAACCCACTGGGTTAGGCAGAGCTTTGAGCAGGTGTTTAAGAGGCCCGCCGAGTCCATGGATCTCAGACTTGTCTATGACGTCGCCCACAACATCGTGAAGCTCGAGGAGCACGTGGTCGATGGGGTTAGGAGAAAGCTTTGGGTTCATAGGAAGGGTGCTACTCGAAGCTTTCCAGCAGGCCACCCACTAGTCCCACAGGATTACAGGGATATAGGTCAGCCCGTCATCCTACCAGGATCTATGGGGACATCTAGCTGGCTCCTGCTCGGAAATGAGAGGGCTATGGAGATGACCTTTGGGAGCACCGCCCATGGAGCTGGGAGGATGATGAGTAGGGCTGCGGCGAAGAGAAAGTTTAGGGCGAGCCAGGTGATAGACCAGCTCCATAGAAAGGGTATAGTGATTAGGAGCGACAGCATGAGAACCGTGGCGGAGGAGGTGGACGCCGCATACAAGAACGTGGATATAGTCGCAGAGGTAAGCGATAAGGTTGGGATAGGGACGAAGGTCGCTAGACTCCTACCTCTGGGAGTCGTTAAGGGCTGAGAAGCTTATGGAGGAGAGGCTCATCTTCTCAACCCTAGCATTTTTGGGAATAATACTCATAATTACAGGGATAATCCTAGTGCTCTTACCAGCGATCCTGAAGCTTGGCCTGAGGATTGACAAACTTCATCCACTACTCTTCATGGGCAAGAGGATGGATGGCATCTATATAGGAACCTCTCCGATAATAATCATAATCCTCGTCGCGATCTACCTAGCCTTCATCCTACTTAGGAGGTAGTAGCCTCCTACTCCTCGAGAGATAATCCATCACCTCAACGTCGCTGACTTGAGCGAAGTTCATGTAAAACTGGCCTATCGCATAGAATGGGATTGGAGTCTCCAAGCATCTAACCTCATCAGCCTCAGCCCTAAGCTTCGGCAAGACTTCTGGAGGCGCTACTGGGATCGCGATGATCATCCTCCTCGCCCCAAGCTTCTTCAAGAACCTGACCGTTGCTATCATGGTCGCTCCGGTCGCGACCCCATCATCGACCGCTATGACGATGTATTCATCGAGCCTTGGAAGCTCGGCTCCACCCCTATAGAGCTTAATCCTCCTCTTAACCTCCTCAAGCTCCCTCTTGGCCGCATCCCTTATCCAATCCATCCCCACGCCGACGGCCCTAGCGACCTCCTCCTCAACGTAGATCGTCCCATCCTCGGCGACTGCTCCGACCGCGAGCTCCGGCTGATATGGTGCTCCAATCTTTCTTGGAACCACGACCTCTAGAGGCCAGTCGAATCTCTCGGCGACATAGTAGCCCACCACGACCCCTCCTCTCGGAATCGCGGCGACGAGACATCTCTCATCTCTTAGATCTGTTAGGATGTCGGCCAGCCTCTCCCCCGCATCCCTCCTATCCTTGAAGACGGTCACATCAGATTCTTGGCTTAAAGGTCGATTTATCGGTTTCTAAGCCTCGGGAGAGAATCGTTTGGGCGATAATCTTAATAGGTGGTCTTCTGAGTGATGGGCTGGAATGGGAGTTCAGCCGAGTCCTGAGGAGAAGATCCTCTATCAATGCGTTTGGTGTGGTAGGATCTTCGAGAAGCGGATGCTGTCTAAGATCAATGAGACTAGATGCCCATTCTGCGGATTCAATGTGATTAAGAAGGCGAAGCCCCTGACCGCTAAGCTCATAGTCACCTCTAAGCTCACCGAGGAGCAGAGGCTCTTAACCGAGACCTAGCCAGAGGGCTTTCCACCCCTAATCTCAGCAACCTTCTTAACGATCTCATCCATGAAGTCCTTGGCGGCGCCAGGATCTATTATCGAGACGCTGCTCGCCGAGACGTTCAGCCCAGCCGCCTCCCCCAAATCCTTTTTCGAGGCCACGAAGATGTATGGTATCTTACGCTCATCGCATAGGGTTGGGAGGAATGCGACTATCTCGGGTGGATCAACATCCATCGCTATCACGACGAACCTCGCCTGACCCCGCTCGATCGACTTTATCACCTCATTGACCCCCTTCCTGATCTTCCCGCTCTCCCTAGCCATCCTGACGACTTCTAGGGTGGCCTTCATGAGCTCCTCCGGGACCTCGAAATTCACATAATATGGCCTTGGATTAGGCATCGGCCCTCATCTCCAGAATTTGAGAAAGCCATCAACTAAAAAAGTTATCTTCACGGCTTCAATCAACCTCTCGATGGTTGAGACATCTCCCAACAATCATTCCATTCGCAGTAGCAACTCTTTGAGGTCTTCTCAACGCGGAGAATCATGAGATCAAAAGCTTTTCCACGTAAATGATCACATGCTCTGGTAAAGCCGAATCAATCTTAATAAAGTTAATCTCCGTGATCGTATGTCGATGGAACTCGAAGAGATAGCGTTGAAGTGGGCTTTGAAGAACGCTGTCGACCATGATGGGAAGGCCATGGTTGGGCCTGTTATAGCTAAGGTGATCGGGGAGCACCCGGAGCTTAGGGGGGATGTTGGGAGGGTTAAGGAGGTCGTGGAGAGGGTGGTTGAGGAGGTAAATTCTATGAGGCTCGAGGAGCAGCGGGAGAAGCTCATGGAGATCGCCCCAGAATTGTTGGAGAGGAAGAGGGTTGAGGAGAAGAGGCTCCCACCCCTGCCGAACGCGGAGAAGGGGAAGGTCGTCACGAGGCTTCCACCCGAGCCCAGCGGATACATGCATATAGGCCATGGGATGAGCGGGCTGCTAAACTATCTCTATGCTAGGATGTATGATGGATTCATCTGGCTCAGATTCGAGGACACCGATCCGAGGAAGGTTAAGCCCGAATACTATGAGAGTTTTAGACGCGGTTATAGGTGGCTTGGGATAGAGTGGGATGATGAGAAGAATAATAGCGACGACATCGAGCTGTTCTACAAGTATGCCGAGAAGCTGATCAAGCTCGGTAAAGCCTACGTCTGTAGATGTCCAATTGAGAGGATTAGGAGATTTAGGAGGGAGATGAGAGAATGCGAGCATAGATCTCAAGGAATTGACGAGAACCTAGATCTATGGAATAGGATGCTTGGAGGAGAATTTGGGGAGGGCGAGGCGATCCTCAGACTCAAGGGAGATATGGGGAGCAAGAATACTGTGATGAGAGATCCAGCCCTCTTCAGGATAATAGATCATCCACACCCATTAACGGGTAGGAGGTATAGGGTCTGGCCACTCTACGACTTCGCCGTCTCGATCGAGGATCATCTATGCGGTGTAACCCACGTCCTAAGAACCAGCGAGTTTGCTTTGAGAGATGAGCTACAGAACTATATCAGAGAGCTTCTCGGAATGCGCAACCCAATCTACGTCGAGTATTCCAGATTCGAGTTCAAGGGAACCCCTGTGTCGAAGAGAAAGCTAAGGACGTTAATCGAGAATGGGATCGCCTCGAGCTGGGACGATCCAAGGTTCCCCACAATCGATGGAGTTAGGAGGAGGGGGATCTTACCCGAGGCGATAAGGGAGTTCACGGTAACCCAGACCGGATTCTCCTATGCGAAACGCGAGTATGATTGGAGCCTACTATTCGCGATAAATAGGAGACTCCTCGACCCCAGGGCCAGAAGACTCTTCTTCACCCCGAATCCCGTAAAGCTCGTCGTGGAGAACTCTCCAAAGATCTCCGCCGACATCCCCTATCATCCAGATAATAAGGAACTAGGATCTAGGAGAGTTGAGGCGGACGGGGAGTTCTACATCTCAGGTGGAGACTTTGAGGAGATGAAGGTTGGAGATGTCCTCAGATTAAAGTATCTAATGAATCTGAGGATAATTGAGAAGACCGATGAGTATGTTAGGGCGGAGTTTCTGAGCAGAGAGCCCATGAAGAATATCAAGATAATTCAGTGGGTTCCGGCTAATGAGGCTGTTAGGGTCAGGGTATTGGTTCCAGACATAATTTACCTCAACGATGAGATTAATCCGAATAGCTTGAAGATTGTTGATGGATTTGGGGAGAGAGCTGTCGACGATGTAGAGGTCGATGAGATAGTCCAATTTGAGAGGTTCGGCTTCTGTAGGAGGGACTCGGGGTCGGAGCTCATATTCATCAAGGCACACGACTAGGCTTGGAAGTGATCAGATGAGGGAGATCTACGTTAAGAGCGTATTGAATAGGGCATAAGAAGAGGGATTCATGGTTCCTCGACGACTACTCGATAAACCCATATACGGGATGCCAGTATAACTGCATCTATTGCTACATCCATGGGAGCAGATATGGAAGGGTGGAGAGCTGGCCGTGAAGGTGAATTCTCCAAACATCCTAGAGAAGCAGCTCTCAAGGGCTAAAAGACTTGAGAGATATGGCTTCATCTCGATAAGCTCGGCGACGGAAGCTTGGCAGCCGGCTGAGGAGAGATATGAGGTCACGAGGAGGTGTTTGGAGGTGATTAAGAGGCATAGATTCCCAGTCCACTGCTTGACGAAGTCTCCTCTAATCTTGAGAGACCTCGACATACTCGAGGAAATCGACGAGAGGGCAATTCTTCCAGATGATCTGAAAATCGTTGGACGCGGAGTCCTCGTAACATTCTCCTTCTCAACACTTGACCCAGAGGTCTCCAGGATATTTGAGCCCGGAGCCCCCAGCCCACTCGAGAGGTTGAAGGCCTTGAAGGAGGTTAGGGATGCCGGGTTTAAGGCCGGTGCTGCATATATACCTGTCCTGCTATTCATCTCGGATACTGAGGAAGAGTTGGAGAGGATGATAGGAGCTGCAAAGGAGTTTGGAGCAGATTACATCTTCGTTGGGGCATTAACGCTTTATGGATCCGGCAAAGAGATCTATTATCGAGCCTTGGAGAGATACTTCCCGGAGCATCTGCCAAAGTATGAGAGACTGTATTTAGGGAGAGGAGAGCCTCCGCTAAGTTATCGGAGAAAGCTTGAAACTATCTCGAGGAGGATATTTGTGGAGAAAAATGTGAGGTATATGATAATCTAGAGCGAGTCTATTTCTTAACGTATTCCTCCAGCAACCTTCTAATCTTAACCAATTCCTCTAAGATTTTCTGAGCCGGCTCTTCTTCCTCAAATACCTCCACCGCCGCAGGCCTCCTCTTCTTAACGAAGCTCATTATCAGATCTCTAAGTTCCTCGAACTTCTCTATTCCATCGAGCCTAAGCTCAGCCCTCGCCTTTCCCGCAGAATATCCAGCCGTCTGTATCTTCAGCGACGCTATCCCAAGCCTTCTCGAGATCGGGCCTTGAGCTATGTCTATGTTCGTTATCCTATTGTATGGCACTATTCCCGTATACTTGAACCAGACTCCCCTCCTCCAAACTATTTCATGCTCCGTGACCTTGTAGACTATCGAGTCATAGTATTTTGGAATCCATACTCCAGTAAAGATTATCATCGGGATGAATACGAGTGATATGGGAATCGACACTGTTGGTGGAGCGAGGATCACCGTGGGAATATACCATGGGAGGAATCCGATGATTATCGCGAGGAGATAGTAGATGAAGTAGAGCTTCATGAGCTTCGGAGAAGGCTTAAACTCCCCTCCAATTCTTATCTCATGTAATTCGCCCATAATTCGTCCCCTAACGGTCTCCTCGCCCTCTCTTAAACCTTTGAAGCTCTCTGCCTCTTCCACTCCAACAATGGCCCGAGTATGACGTGGGGGGAGTTCTTCAACTCATCCACATCTTTGCAGCCCGTTAAGAACATGGCCGCCCTTAGCTCGGATCTCAACCTCTCTAAAACCTTGGCCACGCTCTCAACGCTCTCAGTTGCAGGTCTTAGTAGTGGGTGGGCTGCGCCGGCCATATCAGCGCCTATCGACAACGCCTTCGCAATATCTATCCCGCTCCTAATCCCCCCAGATCCAATCACCTCTATGCTAATCGCTGAGGATACTTCGATTATGGATGCCGCCGTCGGTATCCCCCAATCTAGAAACGTCTTCGCCACTTCTCTCCTCTCATCATCCTCTCTAAGTCTAAGCATCTCGATCTTAGCCCAGCATGTTCCACCCGCTCCGGCCACATCTATCGCCTTGACACCTACTTCCTCAAGCATCCTCGCGACCTCTGAGGATATCCCGCACCCAACCTCCTTCACGATCACGGGCACATCCAGCCTCTCACATACTCTCTCGATCACCTTCAACACATCTTTAAACCTCGTTGACCCTTCTGGCTGGATCAACTCTTGAAGCGGGTTTAAGTGTATTGAGATTGCGTCCGCCTCTATCATCTCAACGGCCTTCTCGGCCACCTCAACCCCCTCCTCGGCGAGCTGAACACCACTCAGATTCGCTATTAGGAAGAGTTTTGGAGCCCTCTCCTTCGCAACCCTAAACGTGTATTCAAGCTTCTTATCCTCCAGCGCCGCCCTCTGACTCCCAACCTCCATCGGGATCGAGAATCGCTCAGCCGCCTCGGCTAGATTCCCATTTACCTCGACCGCCTCAGGAATCCCTCCAGTCATGGCCTCCACTAAGAATGGCATCCCAAATTTCTCTCCGAGAAAACTCGTCTCGGTCGAGATCTTATCTAGATTTAGTTCGGGCAACGCCCTATGTATGAGCTCAACATATTCAAGCCAAGTCGTCTTCCCCTCAAAGCTCACATCAAGCTCTAGGCTCAGCCTAAGATGATCCCTCTTCCTCAAGTTCATGATTCTTCCGATAAAGGAGGATGAAGAATGATAAATATTTGCGGATCGAGTATTGGGTGTGAGAATATGGGTAGGAGGATGCCGGCGGTAGCTGGAGCATTTTATCCATCGTCTGCCGATAGTCTTAGGATGGAGATAGAGAGCTGCTTCCAGCATAGGATTGGGCCCGGTAGACTGCCGAAGCG
>Ga0190366_1000275_pt1 | contig 11990 bp, 17 predicted proteins | sample 487218910_MG_FD_169990 | JGI IMG/M metagenome (GOLD analysis project Ga0190366, IMG submission 169990) | Hydrothermal vent microbial mat bacterial communities from Southern Trench, Guaymas Basin, Mexico - 4872-18-9-10_MG | ecosystem: Environmental > Aquatic > Marine > Hydrothermal vents >...
TACGTATTCCTAGGTTCTTTAGGATTGCTCATGGCAATAATAGCTACTATAGCAGAAAGACAAGAATTCATAGATGATAATTTAGGCATACCTTTAGCTTCAATACTAACCTACTTATTAGTAACCCCATTAATTACAATATAAGGTACTGGGAATTATGAGCTTCATGGATGACATAGATAGGGAAATAATTGAGATACTTAAGCGAAACGCGAGAACACCGTATACTACTATAGCTAAGAAGCTTGGGTTAAGTGAAGCAGCTATAAGAAAAAGAATTAATAAGCTCCTAAGGCAAGGCGTAATTAAAAGGTTCACCATAGAGTACTCCTTACAAAATGAAATTAAAGCAGTAGTTTTAGTGAAAACCTCTCCTCAAGTACCTGTTTTTAAAATATCTAAGGAAATAGCTAATTTGCAAGGAGTAGATCATGTATATGAAATAACTGGAGAATATGATGTATTAGCGGTAATCAGGGCAAGCAACGTTTTAGCACTTGACAGTATAATAAATTCTATAAGGAATATAGACGGCGTATCAGGCACTAACACCATGATAATACTCAACATAAGGCTATAAATCTAAGCGATACATTATAAGCTTAAAGAGGGAAATACTAAGAGAAAATGAAGGAGGCACTAATAACTCTCGATAAAACGTGTTCTTAAATCTCGTAGATGAAGCACTAAAGAGAAACATTGATGTCGAAAAGAGTCTTTCAACCCGTGAGTGAGAGTATGAGGGAAATAGGTAGGTTATTTGAAGAAGAATACTTCCTAGCCGCAATGATAGTTGTTACCGAAATGTTCAAAAAAGCTATGAAGATGCATGAGCCTAAACTTCTCGAAAAGTGAAGAAGACTAAGAAGCTATTCGAAGGAAGGATAGTTCTAGGAACTGTTAAAGGAGACGTCCACGGTGTAGGTAAAAGCCTTGCAGCATCAATATTCAGAGCGGTGGGTTACGAGGTAATAAATTTAGGTGTAAATATTCCAGCAGGGAAATTTGCTGAAGCAGTTGAGAAATACAAGCCAGATGACTTGGGCATGAGTTCCTCACTGACAATAACAGTTCACCAAATGCTATAGGCGCTGACGGATAGGGTAAAGATGCAGTATATGTCATATAATTAGTAAACTAAGGTAATCAGGGAACTTAAGAGAAAAAATTAAAACTTAAATCCTACACCAATTAATGGTTAAACATGAGCAGAGCGCGGGGACCCGTATTGGTCAGTTACTATAGAGGATACTTGGTACCTTATGTTCCTACACCTGAACCAGTAGTTAAAGCTATGCTTGAACTCGCTAATGCCGGCCCTGAAGATGTAGTTTACGACCTAGGATGTGGTGATGGAAGAATAGTCATAACTGCTGCTAAAGAATTTAAAGTTAAAAAGGCAATAGGTGTTGAAATTAGGGATGATCTCGTTTTACAAGCAAGAAGAAAAATCGATGAGCTAAACCTTAACGATAGAGCCGAGATAATAAAAGATGACATGTTTAATGTTAGTATTAAAGATGCAACAATAGTTACGCTCTTCTTGCTAACAAGCGTAAATGAAATGCTAAGACCAAAGCTTGAAAAAGAGCTAAGACCAGGAACAAGAATTGTATCTCACGAATTCCAAATACCAGGCTGGAGACCTAAGAAAACAGTTAAAATATATGATGGAATAGTAGGACATACATTATACCTTTACGTTATAGGTGAACATAGGTAAAAAAGAAGTAAAAGGACTAAGGGCAGGAGTTAGCTCGAGAACCCCCTACCCCGCACTTCAAGATTCTTTTTCTTAAGAAAAATACTTAGAGCTATTTCTTTCACAAGAATAAATCAGTAGTTTCTCCACAAGAATTACATCTTAAGGGACGTGTAATTTTACATCTTGCCATAGTTAATGAAAGAGTTCAGTGAAAGTATTCAATTATAGCTAACGTTTATATAATAGCATTTTTAATTAAAAATTTTGCAATATAGGTGTTATATGTGAAAATCCTTGAGTATGAGGCTAAGACCATTCTTAAAGATTACGGTATTCCTATACCTAAGGGTTTTACTGCTTCTTCACTCAAGGATATAAAAGAAGAAATTGTAAAGGAGATAGGTTTTCCCTTGATTGTAAAGGTGCAAATTCCCATCTCAGGTAGAGGGAAAGCTGGAGGAATATTAAAGGCAAATAATTTTAAAGAACTATTAAATGTTGTATCCAAGCTTCTAGGAAGCATTATAAGAGGGATCAGGGTAGCAAAAGTTCTGATTGAGGAATGTATGAATGTTAGAAAGGAATACTATGTAGCGTTTACTATAGATCATTCTTTAAGAAAGGCTGTCTTCTTAGCATCTACGGAGGGAGGAATAGATATAGAGGAAACTATAAAGGAAAAACCTCATCTTCTCCACAAAATATCAATAGATCCGTTTATTGGCCTTAAAGATTACGAGGTAAGAAATGTAGCGTACAAACTTGGGATGCCGAAAAACCTCATTAGGCAGTTCATTTGGATAGTTAAGGCCATGTTTAAGGTGTTTGAAGACTTCGATGCAGAACTCGTCGAAGTAAATCCTTTAGCATTAACCGATAACGGGCTCTGGGCTTTAGACGCAAGAATAATTATTGATGATAATTCCCTCTTTAGGCAGAAAGATAAGCTTGCGAAGTACGTCTCTGAAGAGGTTTTCCGCGGCATAACGGCTGGTGAAAAGAGAGCAGAAGCATTGGGTTTGAGCTACGTAGAGTTAGATGGTAATGTAGGGGTTATAGGCAATGGTGCGGGATTAACTATGGCAACAATGGATCTTATAGGATTACACGGTATGAAACCAGCTTGCTTTTTAGATATTGGTGGAGGTGCTTCTAGAGCTAGGGTTAAAGAAGCTGTAACTATGTTGCTAGAGAATCCTAAGATAAAAGCTATTTTCATGAATATTTTCGGTGGAATAACTAGGTGTGATGAAGTAGCTTTAGGTGTAATAGAAGCTCTAGAAGAATGTGAGCTTAGGAAACCATTGGTTATTAGGATAAAAGGTACTAGAGACGTAGAAGCACGTAAGATACTTAAACAGCATGGTGTTAAGGCTTTCGAGGATATTGAAGCTGCATTATTAGAGCTAAGGTCCATATTGGTGAGCTAGGCCATGGTAGTACTTGCTCATGAAAATAGGTATGTGCTTGTACAGGGAATTACTGGTAGAGAAGGATCATTTCATACCAAGTTAATGCTGGAATACGGGACAAAGATCGTTGCTGGAGTAACTCCAGGAAAAGGTGGTTTAAAAGTTCATGGAGTACCTGTTTACAATAGTGTTGAGGATGCTCTACGCGAACATCCAGAAATAAATTCCTCAATAGTTTTTGTACCTGCACCTTTTGCGCTAGACGCAATATATGAGACTATAGACTATGGTATAGACTTAATAGTTGTAATAACTGAGCATATACCGTTACATGACGAGTTAAAGCTTATTCACTACGCTAAGAAGCACGGAGTAACAGTTGTTGGACCAAATACTCCAGGAATAATTTCTCCAGGTATATGTAAAATAGGTATTATGCCTACAACAGCTTTTAAAAAAGGTAACGTTGGGATAATCTCTAGAAGCGGTACGCTAACCTACGAAGTAGCGAATTCTCTCGTCAAAGCAGGATTTGGCCAATCTACAGCTATAGGCATCGGAGGAGACCCTATAATAGGGCTTACATTATTTGAAGCAGCAATGCTATTTGAAGAAGATAAAGACACCAAAGCCATCGTGGTTATAGGCGAAATAGGCGGTGTAATGGAGGAACAATTAGCAGAAGCTTATGCTAAGGGAAAGATAACGAAACCTATAGTAGCCTATGTTGCTGGGAAACATGCAGTACCGGGTAAGAGAATGGGCCATGCAGGAGCAATTATAATGATGGGTATGGGAACATATGAAAGTAAAATCAATGCCTTCAAAAAAGCAGGTATCCTCGTAGCTAGAACACCGTATGAAATACCTAGCTTGCTTTCTAAGGTGATTTAAAATGCCAGTTAAAAGACACTATAAAGTCTTGGTCATAGGAGATAGGTGTAAGGACTGCGGGATATGTGTTTATGTCTGTCCAACAAATGTTTTCGAAAAATCAAGAAAGCTAATGAATAAGAAGGGGTATTGGGTTGTTTCACCAGCACGCCCGGAACTTTGTGTTGGGTGTAAGCTTTGCGAATACATGTGCCCAGAGTTTGCTATAGTTGTAAAGTATTCTCCAAAACCATATTCAGAGGTGGTTATGTCAAGTGGAAGTTAGATTTCAGTCTGGAAACATAGCCGTATCTGAAGGAGCAATGGTTGCTGGGCTAAAGTTCTTCGCAGGATACCCCATAACCCCGGTGAATGAGATTTTCGAGTACTTGTCTCAGGAACTACCTAAGTATGGTGGAATAATATATCAAGCAGAAGACGAAATAGCGGCAATAAACGCTATTATAGGAGCTTCATGGGCTGGAGTTAAAGCAATGACAGCAACCAGCGGGCCAGGATATAGCTTAATGGCTGAAGGAATAGGTTATGCTGTAATGGTTGAAGCACCTATAGTAATAGTTTACAGTATGAGAGCAGGGCCAAGTACAGGCGTAGCTACTGGGACAGGGCAGGGAGACGTTATACAATCTAAGTGGACTTCCCATGGGCACTACGAACTAATAGTTTTAGCACCCAATTGTGTTCAAGAGTGCTTCGACCTAACTATTGAAGCATTTAATCTAGCCGAGAAGTATAGGGTACCTGTTATTGTTCTCATAGATGCTGTTCTATCACACATGTCTGAAAAGTACGTTTGGAAATCACCTAGCGAAGTAAAGCTCATTACAAGGAAGAAACCAGCTGTTCCTCCAGAACAGTATAAGCCATTTAAACCTGATCCTGAAGACCTTGTACCTCCAATGGCGTGTTACGGCGAAGGATACGCTGTTCTAGCAGAATCCCTATCACATGATGAAAGAGGGTACTATGATCCGTCAAAGGAAACTTATGCTAAGCTTGTTGAACGATTAACTATGAAAATCATTAAGAACAAGAAAAACATCGTTATGTCTGAAACCTACATGACTTCTGACGCTAACATATTGTTTATTGCCTTCGGGTCCGTTTCAAGAGTTGTTCATGCTATTGTTAGGGAACTTAGGAGTAAAGGGATTAGGGCGGGACTATTTAGACCTATAACTCTATGGCCTATAGACGATGAAGGTCTTAGAAAAGTAGCTAGTAAAGCAGAAAAAGTGATAGTAGTTGAAATGAACTATGGACAACTATATCGTGAAATAATGAACATACTTAGAAATAAGAATGTGCTATTAGCACCAGTAATTAGTCCAGACCCTCCAACAATAGATGATGTATATTCTTCAATAGGTGAAATACTATGATACATGAACTAGACGATCTGCTTAGAACTGAAAGGCTACCCCACGTTTGGTGTCCGGGTTGCGGAATAGGGATAGCCTTATCTGCTTTTCTAAGAGCGGTCAAAATGCTTGCTAGGAGGAGCAAGATAGACCCTAAGAAAATAGTTTTCGTGTCAGGAATAGGGTGTACTGGTAGAGCGGCAGGCTACGTTAAACTTGACGCAGCACATACACCCCACGGTAGAGCATTAGCATATGCTGTCGGAGTTAAGCTAGCTAACCCTGAACTTGAAGTTGTTGTTTTCACGGGAGATGGAGACTTAGTAGGTATTGGAGGAAACCACTTCTTACACGCAGCACGTAGGAACTTCGACGTACTAGTGATAATGGTTAACAACATGATATATGCTCTTACAGGAGGGCAATTAGCGCCAACAACGCCCCAAGGAGTTTACACCACAACAACGCCTTATGGTAACCCTGAACCACCATTAGATGCTGTTAAAATTGCTGCTGTAGCTGGAGCAACTTATATTGCTAGGTGGCCTATAACCCTGCCTTTAATGCTTCAAAAGTCAATAGAAAGAGCACTGCTTAAGAAAGGATTCAGGTTCATAGAAGTTATTTCGACATGCCCAGAAATTTTTGGAAGACACATAGGGTATAGAGATCCTGTGGACCTATTAAAGTACCTTAGGAAAATAGTTAGAGTTAGGAAAGGTATTTCACCTTTAGAAGCAGAGTACGACTGGTTTAAAGTAATAGATTGCGGGGTTTTCCTAGACATAGAAAGACCGGGATACATAGAACTCTACAATAGATACTTTAAGGTGGAAAAGAAGTGAGAAAAGAAATAATAATAGTAGGTAAAGGAGGCCAAGGAATTCTCCTAGCAGGTCATTTGCTTTCAGATGCTATAGCGAAAAACACAAACTACCACGTAGTTAATATGGTTTTCTACGGTGCTGAGACGAGAGGAACAGAGTCTAGAACAGAAGTAGTTATTGCAGATAATGCTGAAGAAGCGGACTACTTCATGGCTAGAAAAGCGGACATAGCCATATTTATGCATCCAGAATATGTTCCAAAGTATATTAAGAAGTTAAAACATGAAGCATTAGTAATTGCGGATTCCTCATACGACTTCTCCATGCTAGACAATATTGAAAACCTAAGGGTATTTAAGTACCCATTCACAATTACCGCAGAGCAAAAACTAGGAACAGCAAGAGTAGCAAACGTAATTATGCTGGGATTTCTACTAGCATTAACTAACATAGTAGACATTGACTCGTTAAAGAAGTCTATTAGGGAGAATATTAAGAAACGCTGGGTAGAAGTAAATCTTAAAGCATTAGAACTTGGATACAGTGAAGGGCTAAAAGCAAAACAAAACTTAGGATAATAAGTGAGTTCTGCAGGTCGACGAAAAACCCAAAAACTAAATATATTACTCAGAGTAAAATATATTACTGGAGGTACTTTAATGTCAAACTTCAACGTATATTACAAAGTCTGCCCGATATGTGGTAATCCTCTTCAACTAATAAATAGAACTTACATGTGTAGAATTTGCGGATACATTTTGAAAGCAAAACACTAATTCAATTGCTAGCTATTTAGACGACAACAGGTATCCTTGCTTTTCTCAATAACTCCCTAAACTCCTCAATACTTTTACCAGCTAAGGCACATGACCTTCTAATATCTCCTGTTACTATGTAGTATTTTAATGCTTCTCTAATTCTAGGAGGCTGACTATTAATAAAAACCCAGTCAGCTGATGAGGCTCGGATACGTTTAGCTTCTTCGTTTTCACTTAAAATCTTCTTTAACCTCTTACTGAACATAACTACCTATACCACATATACTTAAGTAGTTATGCTTTAATTAAGTAATCGTTAATAGGAAGTTCTACGTAAACATCATAGGCTCGAAAAGTATGCTATATGCTTTGGGTGTTGTACATTGGTTCATAAGCTAATTCAAGTAGGTATTGCAGCTTCAAGTAATCCTAAACCATTACCAAAAGCAGTAGAGAAGGCTATTAGGTTTGCAAGAAAACTTGCAAAATACAAAAATGAAGTTGTTCTACTCACAGGTGGTGGAGGAGGGTTAATGACCATTGCTTCTAGAGAATTCAGCAAAAACGGTGGAATAGTAATTGGCTTCATACCGTTGGAAATGGAACATATTACTATGAGTCATCCAAGATGGCATCCCTATAATACCATAGAAATATTTTCTAGCTCAAGTTTTCAAGCAAGAAGTATACCACTAGTTAGAAGCAGCGACGTACTTGTATGTTTAGGTGGTGAAGCCGGAACACTAATAGAAGTACTAATAGCATATCTTAACGCAAAACCTGTAATCGTAATAACTGACACAGGATACTTAACAGATAAACTCCAACTACTAGTCGATAAGGAAGGCTACATAGATACAAGAAAAACAACTAAAATAGTTTTCGAAAAAGACCCAGAAAAAGCAGCAGAGAAAGCATATAAGCTAGGAAAACGTTACCTCGGAGAAAAGCAGGGCAAGATTTGACTAGAAAATTAAAATATAGGAATATTCAAAATACACGCAAAACCTACTATAATATGTGGATAAGCAATGAATAACCTTAGAAAACCCATATCACCAGTTCTAAGCGCAGTAATCTTAGCTGCAACAATCATAGCGATAGGAGTAATAGTCCTAATGTGGATTTCAGGACACTCATCAATGGTTATTAGGCAAAGCCAAATAGACTTAGTAAGATCAGAACATGCGGCAAAAGAGAACCTAGTAATAGTCCATGCATCCTATTCTGGAGGTAACATAACAATATACGTAATAAATACAGGGTATACTAAGGTTTTCTTAGGACCGATAAGAGTACCTGAACTAAGAACAAACACTGACTACGCAGATATTTTCACACCTGAAGCTATATGGTTTCGCGAGTATGTAGTTTACAAGAACAATTCAAACGCAGATAAAGATAAAGCACTAGTAATAAGCATGCCGTTAGGCGCTCTTCCAGAATACCTAGAAAACCTAGAAATAAGGTCACCGGAAGATATAAGTCCAAACGAGGATATTAGGAATCAAATGAAAGCATATAGGGTAGACCCATACACCGAGTCTAACTGCTTCTACAAGATAGTAATACCTAACGTACTCCTCGAGGCAGGTAAAACCTATAGCATTGAAATATGGACTCTAATACCGATCTACAGCAAATTATACATGTGCAAACTCTACACAACACAACTAGTAACATGAAATAACTTAAAACAACTATAATACTTAAATAACTCAAAAACTCACTCTAAGATGGTTAAAAATGAAGCACCGAATAAAAATTAAGAAAGGAATAGCGGGTTTAGTTGCAGGACTAATTGCGGCAATAGCTCTCCTAGTAATAGCTCTCCCAGTAATGATGCAGTACCAGCAACACATAACTGAAAGCTACCAAATAGAAGAATACGCAACAATGCTTAAAGAGCTAAAAGAAATAGAAGAAAAAGGACTAGCCTCATGCTACGACTCATCAACCGGAACAATAAGCATAAACAATACCTTAGGAGAAAATGTAATAATAGTTTTAGCCTACGCTTCAGATGGTGAGAATGAGGAAATAAAATATTTCCAATCAGGAAAAATAATAGCCCCTGGAATAAATAGAATATCAATAACTAATGATCTAGGAATAAGCCTAGACCCAAGCAGAATAAAAATATTAAAACTAGTAACTTCAAGGGGTACAATAATTCAACCACCATACTGTAGTAAAGTGGTAATAGTTATAAGTGAAATAGCACTAAACGTGGTTTTAGGGCTTCTAGGGAAAGAGCAAGCACCAGGAGGATTACAATCTTTTCAAGGCGAAATATATGCACATGGATTTATATACCCTAGAGATAATGGCACTCACATACTCATCCATGGAACTACAGTACCTGACCCTACTCCTACAGTTGAAGGGCATGGAGATTATCCTATTGCATTTAAGTTAGATATTAAAACAGAACAAGGTAACATAAAATATACTCTTATTCGATATGAATTAGGAGACTACGTGATAATAGTATACAGTCCCCTACCAACTATTGAACCAGATAATGGTGGATGCTATAATGGGGTATGTTATGAGGTTAAAAGCACAGGCGACCATACTATTTATAGTTTTGGCTATAGTTATGTTTCAAAATATAGTGATAACGACGAAGGACCATTAAAATACACTCTAATAAATAACGGATATAATTACATTATTGTTGGTGTTGAACTAGATAATCTTGAAGAGAACAAAAACTTTCACTATAACGGAACAATATATGTCTCTAGAACCGCCGATGTTAGTGAATCTGACATAGTAATAAAGTTTTCCATGGACGAATCAAACGATGAAGTTAATGCTTCTATGTACATGGGTGATAATGTAATAGATACTAAAGCCTTCTATAGAAAGCAGGTAAAAGATAAAGTTTCTTCGCAGTTTGGTGTATATGTTCCAGTAGAGAATTTACTTAACATTATACCTGGTACTGTCTTATGGGTTAAAGCCGAAGTCACGTATTGTTCTAGTGGTAGTGAGTGTATTACTGATGAGGGAGACTGGATTAGTTTCACGTATAATCCCTTAAAATTAATTGTTGATCTAATTTATAGAAAATATTTTGGCAGTTAACATGGTTACAAATAAGTTTCAAAGAGGTGTTATTGGAGTTGCTATCATTTTGGGTTCCCTATTTTTTATACTGGCTTTTATTGGTTTGCTTTACTATTCTATTAATTTCCGTGTTAGGAGGCTTGTTGAGGAGGCTTTGGCTAGGGAGGAGGCTAAGCTTCATATTGTTGAAGTTACTGAAGCATATTTTAGACCCATTTACAGTCCCTTTGTGGACCCTGAAGCTAATGATATTAATATTACTGTTAGGACTCCTATGAGGCTTCATATTGTTTATGTTTTTATGTACTTTAATGGTAGTGTTGAGCTGAGGCCTGTTAATTATGTTGTTGAAGGTATTAACTACTTTATAGTTAACGACATTACGATATGTTCAGGTAATGATAGGTATTGGTTATCTGTTAAGCTAATTACGTCTGAAGGTGCTGTTATACCCGTTCCAGTATGGGTTATTAAATAGTTCTATATTGATGACTATGTAAAACAATCATTAACTCTGAACCTTTTCTAGTTTTTCATGCAGGAGATTATTAAATACATCATTAATATTCTACATTATTACAGAATCCCGAGGATTTGGCATTTGTTGAAATCATGTGGTTAGTTAAGTATGGTTTGTTTATTCCTCTATAGGCTCTATTTTTATTGCGCCAACAGGGCAAACATCTGCTCCTGCTTTTGCACATTCGTATAGTTCTTCAGGTATTATACCAATGCTTTTACTGTCTGTATGCTCAATTTCGTATTTGGGAATAACACTGTTTTTCCCATTATCTTCAGCAAGGTAAAAAACTTCAGGACATGTTGCAGGCGCCATTCCACACGCAATACATGTTTCCCTATTCACAATTATCTTGTATTTCTTAGGCATACTATGTACACCTAGCAATACATTATGTATTACAGGACATAATGCTTAATATTTTACGCTCTTTAAGTCAATGGCTCACTTGGCTTAGTAAATTTAAGCGGGAATCATTAACCTTTCCATGGACAATTAACATATTTAAAAAGTTTCTACCTTGTTTTAGGAAATAATAGTCTACCGTTAGACATGAATGCTTTACCGGATAGATGATGTACAAGTTTAGCTTTTCTTATATCCCAACCATATTTTAAATTATACTTTGATGAGTTTGCTTCGGCATAGACAATATCCCCAATATAAAGCCTGCATTCTCCAACATCTATTTTCTCTGAGACTTTAGCCTCTATAATACCTATAGCCTCTTTAATTATGGGAGCATCTACCTTTCTTCCCTTAACTACGGTTAATCCTACTTTAGCTACTTTATCTATGTCTCTACCTGATGTTGTTCCTAAAAACCATATTTTATCGAGGTAGTTTTCTTCAACAACGTTGACCGTGAACTCGCCATATTTCTCAATAAGCTCGAAAGTATAACACTCCTTATCCACAGACAAAGCTACTTTAGGAGGTTCTTCGGAAACAGGCATAACCCATGAAGCAGCCATTAAATTTACTTCTTCACCGAACTTTCCAGAACCAATAATGTAAACTGGCCTAGGATGTAATATTAAGTATTGTCTACTTTTCACTTCCATCTAATCACCAAGAATATCATAAATCTCTAATGTGAATATAAAGAATTCGATCACGCTATTTTAATTACCTTGATTTCTCCATTAACATTAGCTCGTCAGCTACCTGGCTTAAAAGAGCTTCGTAAAGTCCGGGTGTTCTTTCAAAAATAACTAAGCCCTTAGTTAGAACATATTGTTTAAACTTTGTAGAAAGTTCGCTTATAGGAACTATATCGATAGGTATTTTCACTTTTTCCTCAATCTTCACAGCTAATTCCGCTAGGTAGTTAAGCGTGGTGTTTAAAGAGTAAACAGCAATATCAATGTCTCTAAAAGAACTTAGTTCTACGAAGCTTCCGAAAATAATTGCCAGTAGTACTTGCTCTTCTTTAGAC
>Ga0190366_1000276_pt1 | contig 11974 bp, 12 predicted proteins | sample 487218910_MG_FD_169990 | JGI IMG/M metagenome (GOLD analysis project Ga0190366, IMG submission 169990) | Hydrothermal vent microbial mat bacterial communities from Southern Trench, Guaymas Basin, Mexico - 4872-18-9-10_MG | ecosystem: Environmental > Aquatic > Marine > Hydrothermal vents >...
CTATCTAATAGATGGCCTATCTCTAGGAAGTCTGCGACCTTCTTAACCTTCTCCCTAATCTCATCCTTTGGAAGCTTCTTCAATTTCAGGGGGAATGCTATGTTGTCGAAGACCTTCATATGAGGGTAGAGGGCGTAGCTCTGGAAGACCATCCCAACATTCCTATCTTTTGGGGGTAGATCATCAATGCACACATCATTAAAGTATACATGCCCCTTTGTGGGCTTATAAATTCCGGCTATCATCAGCATGGTCGTTGTCTTACCGCATCCAGATGGGCCTAACATGACCATAAGTTCTCCATCCTTAATCTCGAGGTTTAAGTCATTAACTGCTACGACCTTGCCAAAGCATTTCGTCAGATGTTCAAGCTTAACCTTAACCAAAGCTCATCTACCCCTTAATGTATTTTCTCAGATTACTGTATATAAGCTTTTTTAGGAGATGAACTCATCCCACAGGATTTTTCGATGAGGGTTATATCTCTTCTCCGAGGATTGGCGTAAAGATCTTATACAAGAGCTCTAGCTAAATCGATGGTAAGGAAGGGAGACATGTTCGTAATAGGGCATAGAGGAGCTCCGGCCCTAGCTCCCGAAAACACCCTCCCATCATTTATGAAAGCTATCGAACTCGGCGTCGATTACGTCGAGTTTGATGTCCGAGCCTCAAGGGATGGCAAGCTAGTCATAATACATGATGAAGCAGTTAATAGAACGACAGACTCTAAGGGGCTCGTATCAAGCTACACCTCAGCATCATTGAGAAAGCTTGACGCGGGTGGATGGTTCGGGGAGGAGTTCAGGAATGTCAGGATACCGACTATCGACGAGGTTTTAAGGCTTATGAAGGATAAGACGTCGGCCGTAATTCACATAAAGCATGAGGGAATTGAGGATGAGGTGCTGAATGCGGTGAGGAAATATGATATGATTCATCGCTGCATAATCATGGCCCCGCTCACCGTCTCTAAAAGGATTAAGCTATCCGAGCCTATAATCCCGATCCAAGCAGATCTGCCAGAGATAAATCCGAGAGATGCTATAGATATGTTGGCTAGAAACTTGGTCGATATAGCCTCGATACACATTAGCAATTTGAATAAGAACCTCGTTAAGCTGTGTCATAGGAGCGGTTTACTCGTGAACGTTTGGGATGTTGATAGACCCGAACAGGTTGAGAAATGTAAAGAATGTGAAGTTGAGTTCGTAACAACTAATGACCCAAAGACTGTTTTAGAAACCCTACGAAACTTGCAGAGTAAAGATTGAGCTTCGATCCATTATGGATAAAAATTTCTTTAAAAATCCTTCGACGAAAATGGACCATTTTAACAAAACTCTGATACGCGTCAACATGATTGGACGTTATTCCATCCCGTGAATTAACTTGTAAAAGAAAGCTTATATTCATCCAAAATAGGATTTTTAAATTTTGCCAAAGAAGGCTTATATATCTCTCACGTCTCATATAGGTATGAGCCCTCGAGAAAAAAAGAGGAACTTAGAGCAAGATATTTTGGAGGGTGAAAGGGTCTCTAGGAGAGAGGCTCTCTCAACCGCCGGAAAGGTCGCCGTAAGCGCTATTGTCGCTGGAGTGGTCGCGGGAGTTGGAGGGTATCTCGCGGGCAGCGCCGCAGTTCCCCCACCTAAGACCGTCACCGAAACCGTTGCTGGTAAGACCGTTACGGTAACGGCTCCGGCTAAAACCGTTACAACTACTGTAACCGGTCCAGCCCCTCCGGCGAAAACTGTTACTGCCACGGTAACTAGCACAGCGACTGCACCTGCCGCACCAGCTGAGATAGCGGCGACAGCTTGGGCTGTAGGTCCTGATCCGCCAAGTGAATATAGATACAAAAACTTCGAGATTGCAGCTGAGCGCTTAAACAAGATGTTGGGAACAATGGGGATAACTACTAGAATAAAGGTTTCTGGACAATTCTTCGTAAGACCTGTAGAGTGGGAGGAGTATCGAAAGAAATTCTACCTAGCTTTTAAGGCTGGCGAGGCGCCGGACATATACCTAACCGGCCATGAGGACGTCGGGTACTTGGCCGAGAATAATTACATAATACCATTAGACGACTACATAAAGGAATATGAGGACACCACCTACTATGATATAATACCGACACTATGGGATGCTTGCAAGTATAAGGGCAAGACTTGGGCAGTTCCACAGGACACCGAGGTAAGACCTCTCTACTTTAGAAAGGATGTATTGAGGAAACTCGGCTGGAGCGAGGACGAGATAGAGGAATTCCCGGAGAAGATTAGGAGAGCCGAGATAACTCTTGATGATATACTGGAGATAGCCAAGGAGGCCGTGGATAAGGGTCTGGTCAAGAGGGGCTTAGTTCACAGAGTAAAAGAGGGCTACGACTATCTACAGTTCTACCTAGGCTATGGCGGCAGGCTATGGGACCCCGCCGCAGGTAAGATGGTATTCAGCAAGAAAGCCTGGGAGAAAACTCTAGACTGGTTCTATAGAGCTGTCTATGAATACAAGGTAATACTCCCGACCCAGTTCAGCGGCGACTGGGATAAAGACTTCCACGAGCCAGCTACCAAGGGCACAACGCTGTTTATCTCAGGCGGTAGCTGGCATAAGGGTGAGTGGGTTAAGAAGGGATTGTTGTCAGAGGATGAATTCTGGAAGGTAATGGGCTACGCCTTACATCCAGCAGGTGAGCCTGGCAGGAGCCCAGTCACGCTGAGCCATCCACTAATCTACACTGTTACAACCCAGGCCAAGGACAGAGGTAAGGCCGATATCGCTGCCATGTTGATAACGTTAGTCACAGACCCGCATTTGAACTCCATACACGCTGTCGAAAGCACTCACCTAGCAATCCTATACAGCGAAATCAGTGACAGCCGTTACACTAAGGACAAGTTCCTCCATGATGTTGCCTATATGCTAGACTACACCAACTTCATACCGAGCCATCCCAAGTGGAGCGACTATAGCAGAACCGTTTTCACCGTTCTGAGAGCCGTAGAGACCGGCGATATGAAGCCCGACATGGCTTATGATACGCTGTTATCTGAGTTGCAGAAAGCGCTCGGCGACGCACTAAAGGTCGAGGACTAAGCCTAGAAAAATTTTAATACCCTCTCATATCTATTTTTATCAGGATGAGAAGATGGTTAAGTTTCGGATGAAAGGCCACTTATACATATTTTTGATTCCAAGTCTCGCGGTAATCATAATGTTCTTTATAGTGCCCGCAATCCTAACATTCCTCATCGGATTAACAGACATGGATTGGACTTTCGAGTGGGATTGGATTGGATTGGGGAATTATGTGGCGATGATTAAAGAGAGGTGGATCAATAAGATACTCTATAACACGTTCTTCTACGTTTTCATGACATTATCCTTCTTCAACGTGGGAATGGCGCTTATAATATCTCTCCTCACCCATCATGTACATCCGAAGGTAGGGGCAGCTGTCAGGGCCATATGGCTGCTTCCCAGAATCACGCCATCCACAGTATATGCCCTTTTATGGCTGTGGGCTTCGAGACCTGAAGAAACTAGCCTATTTAACTGGATCTTCACATCCCTAGGTTATCAGCCGAGAGCTTGGCTGCTTGAACAACCTTGGATTATAGTAATTTTAGTTAATGGATTCGTGGGAACTAGCTTTGGTATGATAATATTCACCGCAGCCCTTAAGAGTATATCCGAAGATTACGTGAGAGCGGCCATAGTTGATGGAGCATCAACCCTACAGCTTATCAGGTATGTAGAGCTACCTTTGATAAAATGGCCTATAATGTTCGTAACAACCTACCAGACACTATCTCTCCTAACAAGCTACGAATATATATTGCTGGTAACTGACGGCGGACCTGGCTTCTACACCACCGAAGTTTTAGCGCTCTACTCTTACCATCAAGCCTTTAAAGCGTATGGTGGAGTTGTTAGATTCGGCTATGGCGCTGCCTTGGCCACAGTGCTAGTAGCTATAGGCTTGATAATGTCAGTGATCTACTTCAAGGTATTTAGGATGAGAGAACTCATGTTAGAGCCTAAAATAGAGGTGAGTTAACATGGCAAGATCAAAAACCATGCTTTATAAAGCTAGGTCATTGACCACCTACATAATCATGTTTATCTTGACCACGCCGGTGATATTGCTATATATACTATTATTTCTAAACAGCATTTCCAATGGAATGGTAGGAGTAATTCCAGTCGGCTTCACCTTAAAACACTGGGAGATTGTTAAACGAGGCGAAATAATCGTACCTGGTACCGAGTCGCAGTATTATCCTAACCTGTACTTAGTGACATTTAATACATTTCTCTTAGCGATTACGATAGCAGGTCTCGAGCTCGTCTTTTCCTCATTAGCTGGCTACGTTATCTCAAGATACAAGTTTAGAGGTAGAACCCAGCTTTTGGCGCTAATACTTATCCTCCACGCATTTCCAGGAGTCACGCTCTTGATAGCGCTATTCTACATCTTAAACATGCTTAAGCTGTTCAACACGTTACTGGGTGTTATCATAGTTAAAGTGGCGCTCGACCTACCTCTAGGAATATGGATAATGAAGGGATTCTTTGACGGAATACCGTGGGATGTGGAGATGTCGGCTCTGGTCGATGGCTGCACGCGACTTCAAGCTTGGTGGAAGATAATCATGCCCAATGTCAGAAACGGGTTGATGTCAATTCTAATATTCGGCTTCCTATCAGGTTGGAGCGAGTTCATCTACGTCCTAACATTTATCACATCACAAAATTATTGGACCCTCAGCATGCTAGTATACGCATTTACAACCGGAGAGTACTTCTATATAGAGCCCGGCGTAACCGCAGCGATAGCGATCTTCTACATGATTCCAGTCGTACTGTTCTTCCTATTCGCACAGAGATATCTACTGAGGATTACGATAGCGGGTAAAGGAGCCGTCTAATATCTTTATAAGAATTGATGTTAGTGGCTCATGCAGCTTTGATAGGTCTACTAATCCATCAGCAGGTTTAAGGGCTCCTCCTTCAAGATTCGTTGAAACCATTTAAAAAATCCTTCATAGTGATGGCTTATTACATTCACGGTAATCTCGATAAAAGATTATATTTATGTTCCATTTACGCTTAGAATCGAAGGTCAGAGATGCTATTTATCCTATACGTCACCGGAAAGTGTAATCTTCGCTGCAGATATTGTGGCGGAAGCTTTGATGAAAACATAGTTCCATGGAAGGTTAAGTATTCTATAAGCGACTTAAAGAAGATCGTGAAGAAGCAGGATGATTTGGCATTCTATGGCGGTGAACCTCTGTTAAACTTGGGCTTTATCGAAGAGGTGATGGAAGAGCTTAACCCCTCTCACTACGTTCTCCAGACAAATGGCATATTCCTCGATAAGCTCAACCCCGAATTAGTTGAGAAGTTTGACGTGATTCTCGTGTCCATCGACGGCCCCAGATGGCTCACCGACTTGAATAGAGGGAGAGGCGTATACGATGCTGTGGTCAGAAATGTTAAGTGGCTCAGGGAGATCGGATATGATGGGGACCTAGTCGCGAGGATGACGATCACAGAGGAGTCGGAGATATTTCGTGATGTAAATCACCTCCTAAATCTCGGGCTATTTGATCATGTCCATTGGCAACTAAGCTTTGTCTGGGTCCAGCCTTGGCGTGATCTCTGGAGCTGGATTAGGGAAAGCTATGAACCCGGCCTCGGAAAGCTCTTGGATCGATGGATTGAGAAGCTGAAATTTGGAATTGTGGAGGGGATCGCCCCCTTCCAAGGAATTCTCACGAGGATTTTGAGAGGCGGGGTTAAGCCTCCATGCGGCTCAGGAGTCGATTCATTCACGGTGGTGAGCGATGGGAGGATCATGGCATGTCCAATCGCGGTGAGGGAGCCTTGGGCTTATGTCGGGAGGCTTGAGGAAATCGATAGGGAGAAGATTCAATACTATAAGCCTCCAATAGGCGAGCCGTGTCTCTCCTGTAAGTATTTCGAAGTCTGCGGGGGGAGATGTCTCTACACCCATGTGGAGAGGCTTTGGGGAGACGAGGGGATGCGGGCGATCTGCGAGGTGTCAAAGTTCATCATAGACCTAATCTTGGAAAGGATGCCCATAATCGAGAGGCTCTTGGATAAGGGAATAATAGCTGAGGAGCAGCTGATCTACCCTAAATATAACAACACCATCGAGATAATGCCATAAAGTTAAAATTGGCTGAAATATTACTTGAGCAGGGCCGAGTATCGTGGGAGAAGGAAAGGCTAAGGTCGTCAAAATATATAAGACCCCGAGTAAAGATGGTTCAATAGGGCCCGTAGCTCAGCCTGGTTGGAGCGCCCGGCTGATAACCGGGAGGTCGTGGGTTCAAATCCCACCGGGCCCAATTAAAAGTGAACACGTTACTTGAGAATTTTTAGTAGTTGGGGAGAACAGGGATAAGGGGTTAAGCCCCGTCTTTAGCTTTTATGACATCTTCCCACAAACTTCATGAACTCTAACCACTTCCACGCAATGGCGAGATCCAAGCTTCTCGCGAACTTTAGGATATTCTCCTCTCAAGATATCGCTGAGCGTACTATGTACCTCTATTCTCAATCCCTCTATCAACGGGATCTAAGCCGCTAGGCATAGTATCTGCTGAACTCGAAGATATCATCCTTAACCTTCACATAATCCATCAGCCTAACCCTAAATCAATCTCAGGATTCGCTAAGATGTCCAAGAAGCATGCTCGTGAATTTATCCGACGAAAACGGCTTAATGAAAGGTTTACATTTTTGATCATAATCGAAAAAAGAATAAATATTATTCTGTCTTTTTGTATTAAGGTAAGCATGCCTCTGCCTGAGGCATCTGTAATAATAGCGACAAGAAATAGGGAACCGTACCTAAGAGACCTCCTCAGCTCATTGTGTTTTCAGTCTTTTAAAGACTTCGAGGTCATTATAGTTAACGACAGCGGTATTCCATCGAGTAGGGAAAGATTGGAGAGCATCGTCCATGCCTACTTGAATAAGCTTGAAATTAAGCTATTGCATAATCCGAGAAACCTCGGGGTTCCCGTATCGTTAAACCACGGAGCTTCTGTAGCAGGTAAGGAAATTCTCGTTTTCACAGATGATGATTGTATTGCTGATAAAGACTGGCTGCTGAACCTTGTTAAGTGGTATAGTAACCGAAAGGTGGGAGGAGTTGGGGGAAGGGTGATTCCTATAGAGAACGATGCTAAGTGGATTCCGAAGAAAAAGAGGTTCGCTAATATTGTAGGAAAACTGAATTGGGATGGAGATTTAATAAGCAACTTTGAGTTGGGAGGCAAGCCATCCTTTGTCGATTTTCTGTCCGGCGCAAACATGTCTTTCAGGAGAAATCTCTTCAGAAAGGTCGGTGGCTTTTCATCAATTTATAGGGGGAACGCTTATCGTTTTGAAACCGACCTCTCGTTGAGAATCAAAAGCCTCGGATTCCACTTAATATATGATCCAAATGCCATTGTTTATCATCGAAGAGCAAAGACTGGCGGATGTAGGGTGAGCGTTTATGAGTGGAATTACTGGCTCGGCCGCAATCATACTTTATTTGTCTTAAGACATTTAAGGAGGAGAGCCCTTAAGATATTTTTGTTCGCACTTAAAAATTGCATAAGAATTCTTATGCATCAAAGGGCCTGCCCCTATGGTAAGCCTAGAAAGTGGGAGAAGGTGTTATGGACGTTCTTTAGAGGACTTCTGGATGGAGTTCAAATAGGTATTAAGCATCTCCTTGCTTGAACTCTACTCAAGGAAGCTCGGAAATCAGATGGGTAGTTTGACCATTACTCCCGTCACAATTCCGGAGAAGTTAAAGATCGAGTGGGTTATGATCGCTGGGATCAGGGAGTTTAGAGACGTCTTGAAGTGGCCGGCGATCACTCCCAAGATAAACGCTCCGGCAAATATCAAGAACATCGTCAGAGGAGTTTCTGAATAGGCGCTAAAAGCTGGTAAATGGGTTAGATCGAAGATTGTCGATGAGATCATGATCGACCGCCATCTGCTAATACATCTCATCAAGCAGCCTAGAAGAAGTCCCCTAAATAGAAGTTCCTCGCCTATCGGGGCCAAGATCAGGACCATCGGAATCAGTAATGGAATGCTCACTTGGATTTGATGAGACGTTGGTGCCAGGATGTTCGTTAGATAGGTTAGTGGTAGAGCTGAGATAAGCGAGACCACAATAACCCTCGCTATAGATTTGAATGTAAATGTTAAGCCCATCAGATATCTATATTCATCTCTGAACAGCGCGACCGCTGTTAACATGCTTAAAATGGTGAAGGCGATCTGGATCGAGAACATCGCACATATAAGCCCGCCGACCTGACCAGCTATCCCGCCTACCAGGTTGCTGAATAAGAATATGAGGATCCAGATGCCGAGTGCCTTGAAGATACATGAGATCTTTGATCTAACATCGAGAGACACCCTCACCTCACCTATGAGCCTACTTTGACCGCTCTCGCCATATGAGCGACCTCACCATTCTCTGAACCCTCTCCTCACTCTCATGGACTTTCCTAGATACTTCTTGGAAGACCTCCTTCCTCTCATCTAGGATCTTCCACCTATCCTTGATCATTCTCGAGATCTCATTTGGGTTCGGCGATCCAAGGGTCCTCCTCATCCCAACAGTCCTTGAAGGCTCTTTGAGGACTTCGAGGACTTTCTCCGGAATATCTACCTCCTTGCCGAGAACTCTCCTCGAGATCTCTTTAATCATGTTTAGATCCAAGTCTTTCATTCCCATCCCCTTCTCCACGAGCATCTTGACAACCTCGCCGACTATCATGTGAGCCTCTCTAACCGATATCCCCAGATACTTGACCAAGTTCTCAGCCAGGTCTATCGCTGGAGCATAGCTTTCCGAGACTATCTCGCGCATCCTCTCAGCCCTAAACCTCACACCCCTCATGACCTTGGAGAATATCTTGAGGATTGCTAGAGTCTCTCTTAAGGCCTCGAAGATTAGCTGCTTCTGGTCTTGGAGGTCTCGATTATATCCGGTTGGGGTTCCCTTAAGCTCCATTAGGGATGCTGTGAGCAGCCCGGAGACTCTCCCAGCCTTCGCCCTCACCAATTCAAGTATGCATGGATTCTTTTTATGAGGCATTATGCTGGACGGCGACGCGAGTTGATCGGGGAGTTCAAGATATCCGAACTCGCTCGAAGACCATATTATAAAATCCTCCGAGACTCTGCTTAGAAAGGCTGCTAGAATCGATAAGATCGAGAGAGACTCTAGCGCGAAGTCTCTTGAACTTACCGCATCTATAGAGTTCTCGACAACTCCATCGAATCCCAAGAGTTCGGCGACCCTAAACCTATTCAAGGGTAAGCTTGATCCACCTATGGCGGATGCTCCAAGCGGAGACTTATTCACCCTCCTATAACACTCCTCCAATCTCTCAAGATCTCTGGAGATGTGATCGAATAATGCGAGTAGATAGTGTGATAGGTTTCCGATGTGCGCGTGCTGGAGATGGGTGTATAGCATTAGTGGGATATCCTTCTCCTCCTCAGCCCTGATCAAGATAATCTCCATCAAGTTAAGGAGCTCATTCCATATCTCAAGCAGATATCTCCTCATCCTAAGCCTTATGTCGAGGGCGACTTGATCATTTCTAGACCTCCCGGTGTGGAGTTTTCCGCCGATCTCCAACCCCACCATCTCTATCAACCGAGTCTCGATGAACTCATGGACGTCCTCGAATTCTTCAGCCTTCAAGTCTATCTTTCCCTTAAGCCACTCATCCTTAATCCCTTCAAGGGCTCTCAAGATCTTCTCAAGATCTCCGCGGCCAATTATCCCCTGCTCATACAACATTATCGCGTGAGCCTCGCTTCCCAAGATATCCTCTAAGAAGATCTCCGAGTCTTCTTCAAGGGATGATAGAAACCTCGCAGCCTCCCTATCTAAGGGCTCGCCAAGCCTCGAACGATAGATTCCAGAATCCAAGCCGATCCCTCAACCAAGCCTAAGACCGCACTAATTAATCATTACCCCAATTCATGATGGATAGAGAAAGATGTTTGGACCGGGCGGGATTTGAACCCGGAACCCGATAGTTAACTTTTTAAGCTGAACATGAGAAGTATTAAAAAGCTTGTTAACAGGACGTAGGAGTCTTCAGGAGAGGCTTCGAATTTACGAGGAGGCTATTAGGTTAAAGGAAAGGGGGCTCGGCTATAAGCGGATCGCAAAGATCCTTAAGGAGAAGTATGGTTCCTCTCCGAGCCCAGGCATGATATGTAATTGGGTCAAGGGAAGACATCACCCACTTGGAAGTTGTAATAAGTTAGTGATGGGGCCTGAGCTGGCCTATGTGATCGGAGGATGGCTTGGCGATGGAACCCTCGCGCTTGATAGACCCCGTTATCAATACTATGTCAAGCTCTCAGTTAAAGACTATGACTTCGCTGAAAGCTGGGGATATTATCTTTCTAAGGCATTGGGTAAATCAACTCCATATAAGCCGAGATGGAGTAAACATAATCAGAGATGGGTTGTTAGGGGGTCTTCCATCCAACTATATCTCATCTTAAAGAGGGTGAGATCTACTGGAAATCCATGGATCCTAATCAGCTATCTAAATCCTTATCCAGCCTACGCCCTCCGCGGATTATTTGATGCTGAAGGTAGTGTTTGCCCTCAATGGTATGAGATAGAATTCACAAATACGAACATGGAACTCATCACGTTAACGCAATGGCTATTGAGAAGGCTCGGCATAGAATCGAGAAGCTACTCACACATGATGAAGCGGTTCTTAAAAGATCCTCAAAGTGATAGGATATATCAACGAAGACAGACCGTCCTCTACGACCTCAGGATTCGTGGTCGGGTAAATATTCTCAGATTTACTGAAAGAGTCGGGTTTACGATAAAGAGAAAACAGAGAAAGCTCAAAGAGCTGCTTCAAAGATATAGAGCCAACCAGCTTTAGCATATTGGATTAAAGGAGTAATGGAGTGAGAGGTGTTGGGCCGGGGGTTTTGAGGCCCCGTTTAGTGGACCGGGCGGGATTTGAACCTTATCGGCCACCCTTTTTTCAGGGGTTGGCTCGCGACCTCCCGCACGCCAGGCGGGCGATCTCCCACTGATCTACCGGCCCGGTTTTATGTGGTCGTGGGGTTTTCTTAAATTTTTCCTACTTTAGAAGCTTCTTGGGCTTTATCCAGTTGTATTTTCTCCATTTCTTGGTCTCTCCAAAGCCGCAGTGGGCGCATCTACCCTTCGATAGGTTGAATGAGTGGCGGCCACATCTCCTACATCTTATATGGACGACCTTGTTCCTCTTTCCGAAGGATGGGGTTCCCTTGGTCATGAAGGTCACTCCTTGATCGTTGGCGAGACCATTATGACGTTATCCCCTCTAACGACTATAACTCCAAGCCTCCTCTGAATCGAGTTGTCCGCGCTCAGCTCCTCGGCCTGCTCCAAGACTAGGTTCATGTGCTGATCATATCCTTGAAGGATTCCCCTAAGCATCCTCCCGCTTCTCAGTCTCACCAGCACCGTGTTTCCGAGGCTCTCGGAGAGTATCTTCAAGGATACATCGCTCGGCAAGATCCTCCCCCCAATCGTGAGAATTGTTCTCCATCGGCAATATTAATCTTTATACCTCTAATCATAATTCCCCAGTAGTTCGCCGAATATCTCCAGAGACTGATAGGCTTCATTGGGGGGAGCTATCTTTTTCTTGAGGGACGTGATGGTCACTGTCGATAATGGAGCAGCAAACTTCCCTAGATGAGCTGAGGATGCTGAGGGAGATAGAGGATGAGGTTCAGAGCATCTTAAGGAGATCTAGAAAGGGTCGAGGAGAGGTGGGTGAGAGAGTACATTACTTTAAGCTGGGTGATCTGAATAGGCTTGACGATGTCTGGAAAGCGGTCAAGGGGATGGACGTGATCCTCATATCCCTCGATGGCCTCGGCT
>Ga0190366_1000277_pt1 | contig 11974 bp, 9 predicted proteins | sample 487218910_MG_FD_169990 | JGI IMG/M metagenome (GOLD analysis project Ga0190366, IMG submission 169990) | Hydrothermal vent microbial mat bacterial communities from Southern Trench, Guaymas Basin, Mexico - 4872-18-9-10_MG | ecosystem: Environmental > Aquatic > Marine > Hydrothermal vents >...
GGGAATTAGCTACCTCTATCGAAAGTCTACATAAGGCATGGAAGAGAGGCTCAAAAACTCCGCTATGCTCATTTTTTAACTTCTTTACTCGAGTCATAATCTCGTTTAATGACACAACGCTATCAAAGCCTATGATATACAGATACATGTTCTGAACACCTTTCTCTAATTCAACGTAACCCTCACTTACTCTATAGGCGACTGGTTTACGCGCATAAGAACATATGGCGCCTCCAGCTATAACCCCCCTTTCAGCGCTTTTCACCTTCTCCTCTATTATAAACTGTAAAAGAGAGCTATTGACTCCTGAGTATTCGGCTAAAGCGGCTAATATAGCGGATTCATAGCCTAGGGTTGGTATAGAGTAAGGAACATTTACAACTTCTAGTCCAACTCTCTCTTCCACGTGTTGAAACAGAGTGTTCGTTATACTTTCTAACCTTTCAGAATTTACGAATTTTTCCACGTTTTCTAAGAATAGCCCGTTCCTTCCTTTCAGAAATTTTACCTTTAAACCTGGTTTTAAAGGGAGAAATATTAGAGGACACCCCTCCTCTGCTAGGTAGCCACCAACGACGTTTAAAGCTATCGGAATTTCACGCTGTTTCATCAGCTATCTAAGGTAGAAGTATTTATTAAACTATAACGCTGAGAAGTGTGAGTTAGGAGAGGTTTAAAGCAAAATGTTAATTCTAGTTTTAAAATTAAATTCAAAAAAGTTAAAGAGTTAAGCGTTATGATATTATATAACAGAGGGATAATTTATATGTAAGGTTTAGCCATAATGTGGCCTTACCCTAAGTTTAGGGAGAAACAGAGAGAAGTTATAAAAGCCATAGAAGAAAGCCTAGAAGCTAGCAGGATCGTAGGGTTAAATGCGCCTACTGGTTTCGGAAAGACCATAGTGGTTCTATACTCTATCGCCGAGTTCATCGAAAAACACGGGGACAAAAAGTGCCTTTACGTAGTTCGTACAAAAAACGAAGTTAGGCCGGTTTTAAAAGAGCTTTACATGCTAAAGTCTAAGGCCGACTGGATTAACTACACTTTTTTAATAGCTAAAAGGGATATGTGCTTTCACAGGCTTAGAACTGGCCAAGAGCTTAAGATGCCTAGCGAGGAGTTCATAGAAACGTGTAGAGATTTTAGGTCTAGAAATCTTTGTCCTCTTAAAAAGCTCAGGCCGGGGCCTTATTCGACTATCTCCGAGTTCTTGGAAATCGCTCTTCAAGAAAAAGCTTGTCCATGGTACGCCTGCAAGTACATGTTCGACGAAGCCCACTTTATCGTAGCTACCTACCCTTACCTCTTCAATCCATATATAAGGCAGAGCGTGTTCTCCTATGACGGCGGCGTTCTACGCCTAAAAGACGCGATCGTGGTAGTGGACGAAGCTCACAACTTAGAGAGCGTAACTCAGAGCTCGGATAGAGGCATATCAGCGAGAACTGTAGAACGTGCTCTCAGCGAGCTCGATAAATACGGTTACGCGATTTCGGAACAGTTTCGAGAGGCTTGTAGAGAGTACGTCCGCGCCGTGCTTAACTTTATGGAAAAGTATAGGGGAGCTAGGAGGTATTTACGCTTAAACCTGGACTATTTCTACAGAGAGGTAGTGGAGATTGTAAACCTAGACGTGCTAGGCGAAGCCTCCGAAGCTATTAGACGCGTGAAGGTGGAGATGCAGGGTTTAAGAGCTAGGAGCTATTTGAGAAGCGTGTGGAGGTTTCTCCACTATTTTGAGATAACGTATGCCCTACACTATGAAGATGTAGGGCTTTTCGCCCTAGGAGATAAAATAGAGGTTAAGGTGTTAAACCCCGCTATAGCTACTGCTTTACTAAACGAAGCTTACTCGGCGATATTGATGTCGGGAACTCTGCCGCCCCTGGACTATCTTAAAAACGTTTACGGTTTAAGGGGAGAGATAGAGTACATAGAGGTTGGCGATATCTTTCCTTCCGAAAACAGGCGTTACTTCTGCGCGGCCAACGTAACTACTAAGTATAAGGCTAGGAGCTCGGAGATATACAGGAAGCTGGCGTATTACATCCTGTACATAAGGTCGAGAATTCCGTGCGAATACGTAGTTTTAGCCGTGTATCCGTCGTACGAAGTTATGAGGAAAGTTCTACCATTCTACGAGGAAGTTAAAGAGAGAATAGAGGAGAAGATCACGGATATAGTGGAGAAAGAGGATACGAGAATAGACGACGTTACAGAAGAAGTTGAGCGTATAAGAGAAGGAGTAGTGATACACGCTGTAGCAGGTGGTAAGCTCACTGAGGGCATAGAACTCACTAGGGAGGGGGGTAGCTTAATTGGAGCTGTCGTGGTCGCCGGGCTACCCTTTCCGGAGCCAAACGACTACCTAGAAGCGTATTTGGCTAGAATGAGCGAGTTATACGGCAAGGAGAAAGGGTGGGAGTACGTAGTGCTAATACCCACTATTATTAAAGTGAAGCAAGCGTTCGGCAGAGCTATTAGAGGTCCCCAAGACAAAGCATCATTTTTCATACTGGATAGAAGAGCTTTGAGTAAGAAAATTCTAGAAATGCTAGGCATAAAACCTACTATAATCTCCCTGCCGAGCGGGCTCCTAGCCTAAAACTCCAACATAAATGTTATGTTTATTCCTCAATATCTCTACTTTAACCTGAGAACCGATCGGAGGATCTCCGGCGGTTCCTAGAACAGCTATAACTCTCCCCTTAGCGACTGCTAACCACTCCCCCTTATGCCAACCCGGACCTACAATTTTCGCGGAGACTTTCTGCCCTTTCTTAAAAACTAAGGGCAGGCTTTTAACTTTGTATATCCCGAAGTCTTTAGGGTTTAGTACGAGTTTCACACCGTACTTTTTCTCCCATACTCTCAGGGTCCTGTAGAATTCATACCATGATATTGGCTTAACTCCTTTAGGCTTGCGACCGTATTTATGGACCTCATATTTCTGTATGCCTAGAGGAGGCCATCGCTTCCCAGCTCCGATTTTTTTAGCGAATTCGATTATTTTCAACATATCTTTGTCATTTAACCCGGGGATCCAGACGGGTGCGATCAGTAAGTCCATTTTCAAATTCTCCGCCACGTAGGCGGCTAGCTCTAGCACTTTGGTCAAGTCATACCAGTCGGCACCAGCTAGAAATTTAGCTAAGTCAGGGTTCATAGTATCTATCGATAAATTGAGCCTGGAAAGTCCGGCGGCATCCATCTCGTCTAGAATTTCCTCGCTGAGCAATGCGCCATGGGTCTCCAACGAGATGACTCCTATACCCTCTATCTCTCTTATATGCTGGATAAGCTCCACTATCTTCGGGTAGGTGAGCGGGTCCCCTACGGCATCTATGTGTGCCTGAGCATCTCTTATGCCCTTGTATCTTACTAGTTCTTTCAAAGCATCTACGAGATAATCTAAATCGACTAGGTACTCGGTAGCTCTATACCTAGATTTGGGGCCAGCGTCGACCGAGCAGAATATGCAGGATAAAGGACAGAGAGATGTAGGCCTTACCTGCACGAGATTGGTTCCTCGGTCAATTAATCCAAAAGCCACATGCCCTATTAGAGGAATATCCTGACTTATCCTAAAGATCCGCCTAGCCGAATATATCGTACTCTTCTTCATACTCTTCTTCTTCTCCACCTTCAAGTAACTCCCGCAGTCTATCTCTCATTTTTTTCCAAATTCTAGATAGTGGATTCCTCTTTTCTTCTTCATACTCCTCTATGGTCTCATAGCCTAAAGGATACTCGCGCTCATATGTTTCGGATAGAGCTCTACCTTCTGAGAAAATATGCGTTACAGATTTTCTAAACATATACCAACGTATGAAAAAGTAAGCTCCTACAGAGCATACAATCGTGCCTGATACTAGTGCTAAAGTTTCTAAGGTAGAAAGCGGTATGCCGAAAATCTCTACTAGAACGTCTAGAGTTATCTCCTTAGTTTTTCCTGGCTTCTCCAATACCACGCCCTTAACTGTGAACTTATTTTTGTAGTCCACGTCAGCTATGACGTCATAGCCAGAGGGTACTGGGACATTAGATAGTTTAGCAAATCCCGTCGGATCCGTGGTAACATTTGCCAATAAGACTGTAGAAGTGGAATTTCTCAAATAGACTTTAATCTCGACGTTCGGGAGACCGTTGTGTAGGCTGTTGTAAACCTTAAACGATAAATCGTAGACGTTTACTTTAACGTCCAATTTCCCCTTCGAGATGTCTTCATCTTTAAGGGTAAAACTACCCACTAAATAGTTTTTCCAGTATACGTTTAGCCTATACGTGCCGTAACCCGCGATTAAATGCTTGAAAATACATTCTCCTCCTTCGCTAGTCTCGCGTTCTACGATCTCCCCTCTCGGGTATTTTAGCACTACGCGCGCTTTAGAAAGCGTGGAGTTGCTACGGCTTAGCACTCTAACTGTTAAATCGTATAGCTCCACCTCAACCTCGATAGAGCCGGCTTCGACGCTCACCCTCTTCTCGTATAGGGTGTAGCCCATGTATCTAATCCTCAGCGTATACGCTGCTTTAGAGTAGAGATCACTAAATGTTTTCTCAAAAACCCCTCTCTCCTCTTTTAAACTCTCATTTAACAACAGTACTTCATTACATCTAAAGAGTATATGCAAGTTCTCCGGTAAGGTTTCTGAACCCTTAGGGTATATTTTAAGCTTAATCTCATAGAAGTCCACAACTACTTCCACTACATGCCCCTGAACTTTCCCCGGGGTTAAATCCAGCTCTACTTCAGCGTAGCCCGCAATCCACCTAAGCATGGCGACGTACTTGCCAGCTGTTAAGTTAGCTAGCCTTATTTTGCCCCCCTCGTCAGTTGTGTAAGTGAAATTTTCACCGTATGGAGCTACGAGGACAACGTACATTTTTTTTAAAGGTTGTCCTTGAGCACCTATAAATCTTACAATTAAACTCCTATACATTGAAACTTTTAACTTTAATAAGCCGTCTTCCAATCTCTCGTATATCGACTCGTTTACGAGAATTTTCTCCGAGAAAAGAAGTCTCTCCTCCCAAAATAGAGAAAACTTATATTCCCCATAGGGTATCGGGCCCAAAGTAACTTTATTAGAGGACGATAGATCGTTTCTCAGTATACTCATCCAATCTCCCCTATATTTGAACTCTACTAGTACTTCCGCTTCGTCACCTGTCAACTCCCTTCCATCTAGAGTGTAGAAAGCTACCGTTAAAGAATGCGCAACCTTAACCGGAATTTTGATAAAATCCCCCTGAGCCCCGACTACATATTTCACCTCATCCTCGGGGGAAACGTCTACCGAGAACGTCTTATCATCTACTTTCCATTGCCATACCACCGAGCTTAACTTATAGGTTCCAAACGGTAATAGTTTAACTATTTCGCCTTCCCCCGTGTTGAAAGGGTAAGAGTTTTGATACCCAGGCAAAGGTCCGAAGAGTGAAATGTCCACATTTTCTATCATCCTATCCTCATCGTCTACAGCTCGTATACGCACTCTTCTAACGTTACACGTAATGTTTACCACGTTTTCTCCGGTTGTTAAAGTTTTGTTTATATACGCGACTTCTACGCGGCGCCAGTAGACCTTAAAAGAGTAGGAGTCGACGGTTAAATTAAGTACTCTACAAGTGGCTGCTTCGCAAGTTAAGCTCTTAAGCAGGGTTCCATTAGCGTCATAAATCTCTAGTTTCGGGTATAAGTTGTTCTCGTAGAGGGGGTTTCCGCTATAATCGAATAAGTTTACGGTAACGTTTGCGTACTCTGTTACTTGAGCGTCTACGCTAGCCAAAAATAACAATAGCAATGCCGCCGATGCTATGGCGAGCAAGATATAGGATCTATCGTGTCCTTTATCCATAGCGACCACTCAATGCTCGGTAAGATAATTAAAAGTTAGATATTATAGGTTAACGCAGCGTTTTCTATATTCTGACAGAGCGGGATTCGCCAATGCACAGAATGTCAACTCAATATCTTTATAATGTTAACTGTGCCATGGTCTAAACGTATATACGTGAATTTTTTACTGTTTATTTAGCAAAAAGGGGATATTTGATAGAAATAAAAAAGATTTATATAAGTCGGATGGATAAAAGAGAATAGGGGGTGAAAAATGGAAAAGGAGAGAAAGAGGAGGGGGGTTAAAGGGTTTGACATAACAAGCCTCCCATACAAGATTAAGATGTATATGAACAATCAAATACTAATACCAGCTAGGCTTGTAAGGGCGCTGGGAATAGGGGACGCCGAGAAAGCCAAAATAGTCATAAAGTATAAGGACAGGGAAGTCGAGATAGAGGCTAAGCTCCTTAAGACTAGGTATACAGACTCTAGACAGTTTACGGTTCCTAAGCACGTGAGAGAAGAGCTTAAACTCATCCCCGGAGAGGAGATAGAAGTTTTATCTATTACACCGATAAGCTAGCAAAGTTTATCAACTAAAACTAATTCTACAATAAACGCGGATGATATAGGTGCAAAGCTCTGAAAGATGATGAAGCCGCTACAGAATGACGAATTATAGGTAGACGATAGTCATGCATGTCACAGTTGTAGGCTGCGGAAAAATCGGGCAAAGCCTAGCTATGTTACTAATCAACGAGTGGTATGTGACAGAGCTAACGCTAGTCGATATAGTTCCTAATTTAGCTAAAGCTCTCGCTGAGGATTACAAACATGCTGCTGCGGCTCTAAAAAGAGATATTAAAATAAGAGGTCTCGAGAAAGTCGAGGAGGTAGAGAACGCGGACATAATAGTGGTAGCAGCAGGGTCTCCCAGAAGTGCAGATCAGAGCCGACGCGATCTAGCTGTAAAAAATGCGGGAATAATAAAAGGTATAGCCGAGAAAATTTTCGATAACAATAGGGAATCTTGGTATTTAATAATTACAAATCCAGTAGACGCTATGGCTACACTCTTCTATAGAATTACGAAAAGTGAAAGAGTAGTCGGTAGCGGCACCCACTTGGATACTCTAAGATTTAGGAGCGAAATAGCTAAGAGATTAGAAGTAGGCGTAAACCAAGTCGAGGGTTTTGTGGCGGGTGAGCATGGAGAAGCCGCCGTACCTCTCTGGTCTACAGTCAAGGTCGACGGTGCTAACTTAGATGAAGTATTAAAAAAAGAGGATTTAGAGGAGTTTAAAAATGGAGTGGAGAGGTCAGTGAAGGAAGTAGCTGCTTGGATAATAAAACATACAGGGGCTACAATTTGTGGACCTGTGCACGCTTTTAGGGATATAGTAAGATCTATACTCCTAAACGAGGGGAAAGTTATGAGCGTAGCCACGCCTTATAGGATTGGAGAAGAGGAAGTCCACATAAGCCTCCCCTCTATAGTGGGAAAATCCATACAACCAATCCTATTGGATAGAATAACTGAAGAGGAGAACGAAAAGATAAAAATGGCTGCTATAGCAGTTTATCGTACTTTTAATCAGGCCGTAGAAAACCTCAATCTAAAGGCTCTATAAATCCCGAATCCATTAAAAGTCTAACAATAAGCCTCGTTCTCTCGACGATTCTTCTGGCATTTTCCTCTTCCTCCTCTCTGCTTATTTTTTTCCGGGCTAATCTCTGCTCTATAGCTTTCTCAGCTACCACGGCGGCAACCCTAGGGTAGACCTCCCAATCCTCCATGGTGGGCACCACGTAATCCTCCTTTAACCCCTTCTCCTCGGCATAGCTGGCTAGTTCTCTGGCAGCGGCTATTGTCATCTCGTCAGTTATTTTCTTAGCTCTAACATCTAAAACCCCCCTGAAAACCGCTGGAAAGACGAGGCTATTATTAACTTGATTAGGGAAATCGGATCTGCCCGTAGCTACTACTCTAGCTCCTGCCTCCTTAGCCTCCCACGGCCATATCTCAGGAATGGGATTAGCTAGGGCGAACACTATAGCGTCCTCCGACATCTTCGCAATCCACTCCTTTTTAATAATTCCCGGTCCAGGTCTCGAAGCAGCTATCAAAACATCCGCCCCTTCAAGCGCCTCCGCTATACCGCCGGCCCTATTCTCCCTATTAGTTAGGTTAGCTATCTTCCACTTGTAGGGATTCTCCGTTTTCAGGCGCTCCATGTCAGGTCTATCCCTATTCAAGATGCCCTTGGAATCCACCATGACAATTCTGCCTCCATCCACACCGGCTTTCGTCAATAATTTAGCTATAGCTATGTTGGCCGCGCCGGCGCCGACCATAGCTATAGATATTTCCTCTAGCTTTTTGCCCACTAGCTTCAAGGCGTTTATTAAAGCTGCTAAGACCACAGTCGCGGTCCCTTGCTGATCGTCGTGCCACACGGGGATGTCGAGTTCTTCCCTTAGCCTGTCAAGAATGTAGAAACACTTGGGGGTGGCTATATCCTCTAAATTAACTCCTCCAAAAGATGGCTCGATGTTTTTTACGAATCGGATTATTTCTTCTGCCTCTTGGGTGGCTATAGCTAGGGGGATCGCGTCTACGCCGCCTAGATACTTGAACAATAGGGCTTTACCTTCCATAACGGGGAGTCCGGCTGTAGCCCCTATATTCCCTAAACCTAAAACCCTGCTACCGTCAGTTACTACTGCGACCGTATTCCAGCGCCAGGTCTGTTCGAAGCTTTCATCCTCGTTCTCGACTATCCTGCGGCAATTCTCCGCTACTCCAGGAGTATACCATATTGCGAAATCCTCCAATCTACGTATATCTTCCCCCTACACTTTCTTGCATATTCGACGGCGAGTTCGCCATAGTTTTTCTCAGCCAAGTTTCCACCATGCGAAGAAAAAGCTCAGAAATAAAAGTTTTTAGATTTTCGCCGTTTCCGTTTCAAACTTCGGAAAAACGTATTCATAGGCGTAGTAGCCCGGTATCTCCCTCCAGTACACCCCTACTCTTTTGGCTATAAAGTAAGATGGTGGGAGGAGCGCCATGTTGATCACGTAGAGAGCGAGCATGGCGAGGAGCACGATTCCAATGTAAGCAGACCAGGCCACTTCCAAAGGCAGAGACCCTTCTAAAACTGCAATTGTGGTCCAAATAACGCTCGTGCCTATACTCCAACTCCACCAACCGAGAGTATAGGACATCAACGACTTTAAATTTCCAAGACTTGGATCCTCACCATAAAACCGGAAAAGTATGTAATAGGACGCTACCCCCCAGTAGAGATAACTGGCACTTTTTACAGAAAATCCGTTAGAAATGACATCCGATACCGCGGCGCCTAATCCCATGCCATACGCGGCGGGTATTCCAAAAAGAGCGGGCAAGACCCCTTCAAGTAAGAGGCTAGCTTTAAAAGCTAAAAGACCCGGAACTAACGTAACCGTAAGTCTAGAAAATTCTAAGGCGATTTTTAAGATAAAACTGGCAGCAGAGAGGGCTAAAGCTCTAAGGCTCCATTTTTGATGATATTTCACTAATCCTAGCCTAGGCCGGAGTTTTATGTCGTAGCCTGAGTAGAATAGGGCACTGTAGAGGGCTGCGGGTAGCAGGCATATAGTCCCCGTGTCCTGAAGCTTAGAATATCCCAACAACTTTAACATAGCTATCAAAGCTCCAAGTATTTTTTCCAGAATTTCTCTAAACACCGGGACTATCCCGTCTGTAATTCTTTCTTTCCAGATATAAAAGTGCTCACGATGCCTATTACCCGATCAGCGGCGGCATCACTCAGACAGATAGACAAAATATTAATAAGTTTCTAGGCGTTCTCTTACAGCGGTCAGGTGATTTAATGGCATATGTGCCGAAGATGTTGCTAGTGGGAAGATGCGTTAGATGCGGAAAAAGAGTGTTCAAAGGAGAGAGGAGATATAAATGTCCTAAATGCGGGGTATACACATGCCCCCTTTGCTATAGGAAAGTCCAAGGTAGATGCCCCGTATGCGGAATGAGGCTTGAAGAAATCTAGCTTTTCAAAAAGCGGAGGTGCCGGGGGTGGAGATTGTAACTGCTCGCGGTCCCGTAAACCCGTCCAGCTTAAGTTTAACGAATTCTCATATACACTTGGTTGCCATGTCCCCAGCATGGCTTTATAAAACGCCTACTTTCCTCAATGACCCGGACTACGCTTTACCCGCGCTAGACTGCTCTCTATTCTTTCCCTACGGGCAGGTGTCTATGGCGACATATCGACATAGAACCTGTCGTCCAGGAGTTTTCTAAGACCATTTTTCAAAGCTCCCATGTTGCCAACGTGTCCGTTAACGACTACGAATAGTTTAAATCCATGTTCTCTAAGCGATACTCCTATTTCATACACTATCTTGCTCAGCGTCTCATTTTCGAGCCAGATAGAGCCAGGGAACTTCCTTAAAGACCATATCTGCCCATAATGTAAAATAGGAAGTACTAGAGCCTCTACTCTCCTCCCGACTTCTCGAGCTATAGCTTCAGCTATCAACGAGTCGACGGTTAGGGGTAAGTGAGGTCCATGAGCTTCGACGGAGCCCACCGGGAGAATCGCAGTAGGCACTTCTTTTGACTCTAGATACTCGTTAACGTCAAACCATGTAACATTAAAGGCCAACACTATGCTCCACCGGTAAGTCTTTTAATAGCCTCTAGCAGTTTTTCCTCTATTTCCTTCCTATCCCCGTAGTTATATATCGAAACTACTTCCTTGGCTGCCTTTTCTTGAATAAATTTCTCTGCTAAGTCGGGTCCAGTTACAATAATGTCGGCTTTCAAAGCGGCCGCTAGAGTGGCATCGGCGGTTTCCACATCTGCTTTAATATTATGCTTTCTACAAATGCTCTCTACAACCATTTTGAGAAACAGAGCCGTGCCCGTGCCTAAACCACATGCAATTACGATTTTGAGTCTTTCAGTCACGATTATCACCATTTTAGGATAAAAAAGATTAATATAAAAAACTGATGTCAAGTCAAATTAGCGAAGTAACGACACTGTACAGGATAATTTGGGAAATGAGTACACGGCAATGGGGCACGCGAAGTTGCACATACCACACTTAGTACATTTTCCCTCATCCACCATGACTCCCTCCTCTCCGTAGCGCAGAGCGTTTACTGGGCAGCTGTTCATACAAGAGCCGCACTTGACACAATACGAAGCTCTAAAGGCAACACTTAAAATCATGAGCATAGTTCTCTTCCACTCGCCTTTAGGGGTTACAAGCTTGAACTTCCCATTTTTGCCGAGATCAAAAGTGGAAGTAGAGTCTAGAGTCTTCACAGTAGTAAGCAAATTGTAAAAGTAGTCAATATTTCTTAAACCTCTAATAACTCCGCTTACGACAACATTTCCATCTTCTTCCACATATTTAAAATCCTCAACTTCAAGCGGAGCTCCTCTGGGATCTCTATCCACAGAGTAACCAACATCTTCGGCCAACCTCTTCTGATCTCCAGGCAACTTCTTCCAACGCCAAAAACCATACCTCACCCAAGCCTCGCTCAAACCGTGTTCTTCGGCGTAATGCTCCAAGTATTTAACCCACCACTTCCAAAGCTCTGGGTGTTTCTCTGCCACAGCCTCGAGTTCGCCTAATTCCGTGGCGGGGCAGAGCCAGCAACCCAATCTGTCAAATCCCTCCAGGTAGAGAGGGTTAAACTCAACCTTTTCTCTTATCAGGTAGAGCCATACATCGAGTGCAGACCAGTACTGGATAGGAGAAGCCGCCACGATTTTAGGAAGCCAACGGTTACGCCATACTCTCGGCGAGATAGCCCTCCTCGCCGATTCTAGAGCCCGTTGCCCTACAAAACTCAACACCCCCTCGGGAAACTCACGGTTAACCAAGCTAGCTATAGGCGAAAGCTTAGCTACCTTACAACACCATCTATAGTCCCGCGCCGGGGGACCCATAACCTTTAAGGCTTCGTAAAACTTCTTGCCGGCGTCGGCTACTAGAAGCTTCAGTTTCTTCTTTTCCGCGAAGCGGCGTACATACTCCACTGTTTCCGGGAGTTCTAAGCCGGTATCGTTGAATAGTATGGGAACCTTACCTAAAGCTTTCT
>Ga0190366_1000280_pt1 | contig 11920 bp, 10 predicted proteins | sample 487218910_MG_FD_169990 | JGI IMG/M metagenome (GOLD analysis project Ga0190366, IMG submission 169990) | Hydrothermal vent microbial mat bacterial communities from Southern Trench, Guaymas Basin, Mexico - 4872-18-9-10_MG | ecosystem: Environmental > Aquatic > Marine > Hydrothermal vents >...
CGGCTTAGCCAATCCATACAAGTTCTTATTAGAGAAAAGGTACATCGGGAAAATCCTAGCTAAAACCGCGGAATCCTCCATTAAGCTCGGTGTTTTAAGCTCATTATAGAACTCCTCCACCCTATCCACTAACTCCCCAGAGTTTACGACTAGAGCTCCTCCCCCTCCTCCAGTAATACCCTTGCCAAGTCCAAAACTGAAAACCGCGGCGTCTCCAAAGCAGCCGACGTACCTCCTGTCGTATTTGGCGCCTAAAGCTTGAGCTGCATCTTCCACAACGTAAACCCCGTACGGCTCTAAAATATCCCTCAACTCGTAGTAATCCACCGGATTGCCGAAAAGATCCACCACCACTACTGCCCTAGTATCCCCCGTAACTTTCTCTTTCAAATCCTCCAAGCTAATATTAAAAGTGCGGATATCCGCATCGACAAGCACGGGTTTGCCGCCCGCCAACAAAATAGCCTCGATTACCGACCCGCAAGTGTAGGCGGGAGCTAAAACCTCCTTTCCCTCAACGCCTATAGAGTTCAACGCCGCGTAAAGGGCGGCAGTACCTGAATTTAAAAAGAAAGTCTTCTTAAAACCTAAATGCGACCGAAAACTCCTCTCTAGATCGTCAACTATTTCGGCGTAGCTCCTACTCGGAACTTTTAGAATTTCCCCCAATTCTCTACGTGTAATATTAGCTGCTACCCTAGGTATCATAGTCCACCAGGTTTTAAGTGGAGCTTTAACTCAACCCACTGCCCCGTAAAAACCCCCCTTAGCCAAAGCTCTACTACAATCGATAAATAATCATCCTCTTCGACTACTAAATACACAGGCACTTCCTTACCGTTAACGTCTACTTTAGTGATGATAACCTCTCCATCTTCTACGAGAGCATCAGCTAAACTTATTTTTAAAAATATTAACCTAGAACCCCCTCGCATCAAGACCATAGGTATCCCTAAGATAGGCCTAGCAGGGCAAGGCTCAGAGCCTCGAGCCCACGACCTGTTACTCACAAGCTTTACCTTAAGAACCACCTCGGCGTCTCTCTGCAGCTTATTCTCGACGCCAACGTAGAAAGTCGCCGTGTCATTCACTCCTAGAAGCAATGTATGAGGGTAGTTAGTAGCCTTCATATCGCTGTCTAGAATATAAAGAACAATTACCTGTTGAGTTGTGAAATTTTGGTATAGGATATAAGCGACTATAACTAAAACTATAATAGCTGAGAGCAGAACATCGAAATACTCGCTTTTAAGCATTTTCTTCATGCTACGTCAACGAGTATACGTAAAAGAGGTATAAAATTTCTTCTATCAATACTTGGCAATAACAGAAATTATTAGAACGCATTCTGAAAAATATTCCAGTTGATATCTCCTTTTCCAAATATAATATTAAAAGGTCATTATAATTTTTCAATTGAAAAAATGAAAGACGCGTTTTATAATATAGTATGGACGACAGATTTTTATAGTATAACACTTGTATAACATTGTAAACGAGAAAATTTTAAGCAAAGATGGGAAGGCATGAGAAAAAGTAGGCATATAATAATATCGATGGCATCCCTTCTTGTTGCCGCTGTACTGTTGTACTATGGAATGAATTACCAGGGAGTTATGATGAGTATAGTCGGCGCCGCCCTCCTGCTTCAGAGTCTTTCAATAATGGCGACGCCAGTGTCCGGGAATTCTGAGCTTGGAGAAGGCGAGTTTTATAAGAGAATTGTTACAAGCTATGCTTCAAATATGGAAAAGCTCTTAACTTCGGCGACGGGGTCACAGGCCTTCTACGTGCCTTTTGAAGATAAGGTAATGGTTATAGTGGCTAGCGGGGGATTAAATAATAAATTTAAAATCGATATCCTGCTAGACGCTGTGGGGCACGAGTTGGCGAAGGAGTTGGAAGAAAAGCTAAATATGTCAGAGGAAGCTAGTTTCGAAGATTTTTTATCTAAACTGGGAGAATTGCTCAAGGAGAAAGGCTTTATTGAAGAATTTGAGTACGTAGCTAATGAAGAGCTATTATTTTTTAAAGTGAAGAATCCGGCGACAATAAAGCTACATAAGCATTTAAGCAGAATAGCCCCTAAGACTTACAGCTACCTAGGTTGCCCCCTAACATCTGCTATTGCGATTTTAACGGTGAAATTTCTAGGAGAAAGCTTTATGGCTAATTTTAACGTAGAAGGCGACGCGGCCGAGGTAAAGCTAAAGCCTGCGCGTCTAGGCTTTGTCCAGGTAGTCCGGAATGAAAGACGAAGTCTCGCTTAGAAGGACGACATTTATTCTAGCGGTTTTAGGGTTTTTATGCATTAGGCTCGTAGCCGCAATCATCTACCCCCTTTTCCCGGCGTGGGATCCCTGGAGCTACCACTGGACCTTAAACATGATACTCTCAAATAGGGTAAATCCTCTCTCTAACAAATCGGCTTACTACACGAGCGGGATAACCTACGTCTTAGTGAGTATCGTGGAATCTTCCGGTATAAGTAGCTTTGACGCTGTAAAGTGGCTTAGCCCGGTGATATACACGTTAATACTAGCCCCTATCCTTTTCGCTCTGGGCAGGCAGTTCGGCGGAAGCTATAAAGCTGGCTTAATAGCGCTACTCCTGTTCGGAGTCTCCGATATAGGTGTTCTAAGACAATCCTATACCATCGCTGAAGGGCTAGCTCTCCCCCTCTCAATAGTGGCTATGTACGCGGCGATAAAATACTACAGGGAGGGAGGAAAATATAATCTCTTTACGGCAGCGTTGATACTCCTAACCCTGCCGTTTATCCACCACTTAACTAGCTTCATTATGTACTTCACGTTAGCCGTGATCTTAACATCTCTCGTAAAGTTTAAGAGCTATGAGCGTAACCTAACTTTAACTCTCATATTAATAGCGGCTTCAATAGTTGTTTTCGCGTCTCAAGCGCACGCCTACATGGAGCATCAAACTTACATTAGACTGCTCATATTCCTAAAAGGGCTTAACAAGTCTAGAGCCCCTGTCTCAGTTTACGAAGCTATGACCGAGAAGTACTCGGGGGTTCCGAGGTCCTACTACGAGCTACTGTTACATCACTTAAGCACGGGCTTTACTCTGCTATTGGCGTTTATCACTTTTCTAAATTTAGTAATTAAAAGGATTAAGAGACCAGAGGAAGTATTCCACTACGTATGGCTTATAGTCACGGTCGTATTTTTCTTCGCCAGCTCACTCGGAGACTACTTCTTCGGGTGGCTTTTCGACTTCTACGGGTATCGAGCTTGGATATTCGCTGCTGTCCCGGCTTCAATATTTGCCGCCCGCCTCCTGTCCAAGCTATCTAAAGTAACGCCGGTGGTAGTGCTTTTTGTGATGGTGACGTCCACCATTGGTACTTGCGTATTTATCCTACACCAGTTCGACACGATGAATATATACCAGTACGAAATCGATACATCTGATTGGATAGTGGAAAACCTAGGAAATAACACTTTAATTGTATCGCCGGCTAGCTTTAAAACTTCCTATTCTCTAGTAAAACTACCCTATTTAGTGACTGTCGAGTCAAAAGATGTTAGATTCTTTAGATGCAACGCGACCTACATAGGGATTACATTAAGTAGTGGAGGTTACAGCAATGTATATGTTATGTCTTCGGAACGAGCGACGGAAAAACCTTTCCGCACGGCTTACCTAGTCGTATGCTATGACATATTCTATGAGGGAGATTTCATACGAATATACGACTCGAAAGTTGCCTGGGTGTGGAAGAGTAACCGTAAATGGACTATAGAGGAGGAAGCTACGATGCAAGCTCGTGGATAATATTTTCATACCTAGCAAACGTATTATTCAGATTAAATCTGCTCACCACGGTTTCTCTAGCTTCTCTAGTTATAGCCTCTATCTTCTCCTCTCCTAATTCAAGGCACATCTTGAGTTTTTCGGCGAGAGACTCGGGGTCTCCCAATTCAAACAGAAAACCGTTAACGTCGTTTACTACCACGTCGTCTTTCCCGCCCACGCTGGATTTCAATATTATCCTCCCACAGCTCATAGCCTCGAGGGTCGAAATTCCAATAGCGGGGACCCTCACCGGGTTTACTACTATAAACGCCCAGTAGTATTCCTCTGGCATATCTTCGTGGTCAACCCCGCCTCTAAAATCCACCATATACGTCAAATCCAGTTTTTCCGCCAACTTGATATACCTCTCCTTCTCAGGACCCTCGCCTACAACCCTAGCCATAATCCAGGGATATTTAGACCGAATCCTGTAGAGGGCTTCAAGCAGAATATCCAGTCCATGGTCTTCGCTCAACCTGCCCACGAAAAGGATATTCCCAGTTCTCGACACAGGTTTAAAATTGAAATGCTTTACGTCAACGCCATTATGGATCCACTCTATTTTCTTACCATGAATTTTATTATTTAATAGATCTCGCATCCACTTCTCGACGCATACGACGGCGTCGGCTCCAGATGCATCGGCTAGAGCGTTCTTTAAAGTCTTGCCCTTTGGCGGGTTTATAGCGTGAACTATAAGCAACACCTTTATGTTCGACAACTTCTTTGCTAATCGCCAAGTCTTTAAAACAGTAGCTCCCGGGACGAAGGAAGGGAGGGAAGTAACTGTAACCCCGTTTAACACGAGGATATCGGGTTTAAATTTAGCCAGGATATATGTAAAAGCGAGTGCTTTGATAATCTCCCTTATCGACTTCTTCACTACGAAAAAGATTTTGCCGAAAATAGTCTTAGGCCAACCGTAGTACGAGGGAGGAGGAATAGTAGGAGGTATACGATAAATCTTGACTCCATCTACTTCGTCGACTACTTTCTCCTTTTTATTAATTTTATTAGAAACTATAACTATTTCGCATCCACGGCCATGGAAGAACTTTGCGAATTTATCTAAGAAAACTTCGCCGCCCCCTTTAAAGTAAGGGAGGGTAGCCTCGGAGTATATCAGCATTCTTACTCCATCTTTTTTATGCATAGTTATAAATACGTGAGTACTTGAATTAATATATTGTTTAGCATAATAGTACATAAAGAAATTAGAAGATGATTATTAAATGAAAGAAAAGATAGAAATAAAAAAATGTGATGAAGATATTTTGGCTATAATAGTTAAAAAAATCGCAAGAGAAAAATTAGAAAATGGGATGACGATATATTCGAATCCTTCTGATCCAATACAGGCAGGCTACTTAAAGCGAAGTAAAGGATATAAAGCGAAACCTCACTATCACCCTAACTTCCCGGATACTAAGGTAAAACCCGTGAGGCAAGAAGTAATATACGTGCTTAAGGGTAGCGTGCGCCTAACCCTATACACGCTAGATGGGGAGAAAATTTCTTCGGTAATTTTAGAAGAGGGAGACCTGGCTATAATCTATCAGGGGCATGAAGTCGAATTCCTCGAGGAATCCTTACTCCTAGAAATAAAACAGGGTCCATACTCCGGCCGGGAAAAAGATAAGGTAATGCTAGAGGTGGCGTAGACGGAAGAGCTTAACGTTCTCATAGTAGTGCCATACCATCTATACAAGTATTCACACGGAAACGCGGTTAGAATAAAAAACATGATCAAATTCTTAAAGAAGAGCGATGTAAACGTAAAGCTTTTAATGTATGATCTTCCTTGGATTGGGGACGGGAACGGCTACTATTATAGAGTAAAGCCCGAAATAGTTCTAGTAGCGGGGCTATCCCGTATATTATTCAATCTGCCCACCTTCGACCTAGCGTGCGCAATTTTAGGGCCTGTCAGATTCTTCAATAGGAAATTGAAGAAAATAATAGAAAGAGAATCTATCGATATAGTACAAGTTGAAAATCTGTGGCCGTTGCCGCCAGTAGTGGATAGCATAAATGGATATCCTCCAGTAGCGGTAACGCTGCACGACGTGTACAGCAATAGATATGCAGAGTTGATAGAATATGATAGTAGATGTCCTAAAGCAATTTCGGAGAAGATTGTACAAACGGTAAAAAAGATAGAGTTAAAATATTTAAACAAAGTCAAAGCGGCCGTATGTCTCACCGAGGAAGATAAAGCAGAGTATTCTAAGATGGGAGTTGACAGAGATAAGCTAGAAGTTATACCCAATGGGGTAGACCTTAAGGAGATAAAGCCTCAAAAACCGAACCCTTCTCTAAGGGGGAGATACGGCCTCAAGGAGGGGGGTCTAGTGCTGTTTTTCGTTGGGAGCATGATGTACCAGAATAGAAAAGCAGTTGACGATATAGCACGCTATATTTTGCCTAAAATACTCAAAGAGAAAAAGAATGTAAAGATGCTGATAGCAGGCTCTGTATCTAAATACGTCGAAGAGTGCGGTTATCCTAGTAAACTCCCTATAATCCCCCTGGGCTACGTGAAAGACCTAAACCAGTACTACGCCATAGCCGACTTAGTGGTGATTCCGACTTTTCTCGGTACGGGGTTTAAAACCAAAACTCTAGAAGCTATGGCCGCCGGAAAGCCCGTCGTGTGCACTCCCAGAGCTGTCCATGGAATAGAGGCCATAAACTGGAAAAATATAGTGATATGTAGTAGTTTTAGCGAAATAGTGAATGCCATATTGTTTTTAAACGAACACAGAGAAATAGCTGAAAATATAGGCAAAAATGCTAGAATAACGGCGGAAAAATATGAATGGTGCCAAGTATTTAAAAAATACATATCGTTGTATAAGAATCTAAAAGCTTGAAATTTTAACTAAAATATATAGCACAAATTATATTTATCTACATACATAATTAGTTATGAGTTAGATATCATGTTAAAAAAAGCCGTAATAACATCTGCGGGTTTAGGAACAAGGCTACTGCCTTATACCAAGGAAATCCCTAAAGAGATGCTACCCATATTCTGTAAAACACCTAGAGGCGTGTTTTTGAAGCCAGCTTTGCAGATAATATTCGAACAACTATACAGCATAGGCGTGAGGGAGTTCTGTTTTATAATAGGCAGAGGCAAGAGAGTGATAGAGGACTACTTCACACCGGATAACTCATTTATAAGATATTTGAAAAAAGTGAACAAACACTCTGTAGCCGAGGAGCTAGAAGAATTCTACTCGCAGATAGAAAACTCCACTATTGTTTGGATAAACCAACCGGAGCCAAGAGGGTTTGGAGACGCGGTTAGGCTATCCGAGCCCTTCGTCGGAAATAACGACTTCCTCCTAGCGGCAGGAGATAACTACATAGTGTCACCCGATAACGGCTATTTGAGGAAACTAGTCAATACTCATCTGAACATGGGGAATCACGCAACTCTTTCAGTTTTTAAAGTAGAAAACCCTAGCAACTTTGGAGTAGTTATGGGCAAGAATTTAAATCCAGATATTATCCGCGTTGAGAAAACCGTGGAGAAACCTAAAACTCCAATTTCAAATCTAGCTTTAATCTCCCTACACGTATTTCACCCAGTTATATTCAAGGCTTTAAAAAGTATAGAGCCCGGCCACGCCAGCGAATACCAACTGACCGACGCTATTCAAAAACTAATTGATTGGAGCTACAAGGTATACGCTTTAAAAATGAAGGAAAACGTATTTAGACTCGATATAGGAACTCCTCAATCTTACTGGCGCGCCATCAAGCATTCCTATATTTCGTCGAGTGGATAAGATGAAGATCGGTAAGGTATCGGTGATAGGGCTAGGCTATGTAGGTTTGTCAATGGCGGTCTTCCTAGCGAGTAAGAGGATAAGCGTGATTGGAGTAGACGTGGACGATGATAAACTCGAGAAACTGTCTAAAGGCATTCCTACATTCTACGAAGAAAACTTGGAGTATCTGCTAAACGAGGGTATTAGGAGAAATTTGCTTGAATTCACCAACAGCTACAGCTACGCGATATTAAATACCTCGGTGTCTTTTATAACTGTGGGAACCCCCGCTAGGGAAGATGGGAGTATAGACTTGGCGTACGTGGAGGATTCTTCAGCTAGCATAGGTCGAGCCCTGAAAGCGAAAGAGGGTTATCACTTGGTTGTAGTTCGCAGCACGGTAACGCCCGGAACCTGCATGTACTCGGTTAGAAATATCATAGAGGAGTACTCCGGGAAGAAAGCCGGAGAGGAGTGGGGGTTGTGTATGAACCCTGAATTTTTAAAAGAGGGTTGTGCTCTAAAGGATCTCTCTAAACCCGATAGGATAATTATAGGGGAATACGATAAAAGATCAGGGGATATTCTAGAGAAATTCTACCGCCAAATATACGCTGACGCCGAAATCCCTATAGTGAGGACTTCTCTATCGACAGCTGAAATGATAAAATACGCCAATAACGCCTTTCTAGCGACGAAAATAAGCTTTATAAACTCGATAGCCAATATCTGCGAGAAAATAAAAGACTGCGACATAGTGGAAGTAGCTAAGGCTTTAGGGCTTGACTCTAGGATAAGCCCGCTATTTTTACGCGCCGGTCTAGGCTATGGAGGATCCTGCTTCCCCAAGGATATAAAAGCGTTAATAGAATTTGCTAAAGAGTCCGACGCGAACCCACTATTACTCGAATCGGTAGAGAAAGTAAACGAGCGGCAACCACTAAAAGCCGTAGAGTTCTGTGAGCAGTTAATAGGCGACGTTAAAGGCCGAAGGATAGCGATTCTAGGCCTGTCTTTTAAGCCGGGAACGGACGATATCAGAGAGGCTCCTTCTCTCAAAATTATAAATGAATTATTGAGAAGAGGGGCTAATGTAGTAGTCTATGATCCCTGCGCTATAGAGAAGGTAAGGAGAATATACGGGGAGGAGTTGGTCTACGCCGCAAACGCCCTTGAATGCATAGCGGGCGCCGACTGCGCTCTAATAGTCACCGAGTGGAGCGAGTTTAAAAACTTAGCTCCAAGCGTATTCAAGGAGTATATGAGGATGCCCGCAGTAGTAGATGGAAGGAGGATATATGATCCCAGAGACTTTAAAGAAGCGGGCGTAAAGTACATGGCCATAGGCTTGGGATTTGATTGTCCCCGGAAAACTTAATACTTTTAAACGTTTTCTTGTGTCGAAATGAAGGTAGCTGTCACTGGTTCGGCGGGTTTCCTAGGCTTTCACGTAACTGGAATGTTAAAGAAGTTGGGGCATGAAGTAGTGGAGATAGATAAAGTATATGAAGTAGACGTGCGGAACTACGAGAAGCTCGTCGATATCTTCAAGAAGGGGGATGTCGAAGCCGTAGTACACTGCGCGGCTCTCGTAAGCGTTGAAGAATCCGTTCGCAAACCTTTAGAATACGTAGATAACAACGTATTAGGTACGGTTTCTGTTCTGAAATCAGCAGTAGACACAGGCGTGGAGAAGGTAGTCTACATAAGCTCCGCCGCCGTCTACGGAAACCCCAAATACCTGCCAGTAGACGAGGAGCACCCCCTAGAGCCTATATCACCCTATGGCGCCACCAAGCTAGCGGGAGAAATTCTAGTCAAAGCATTTCACGAAACCTACGGGCTTAAATACGTAATACTCAGACCCTTCAACATCTATGGCCCGGGGCAAAATCCGGCATACGCAGGCGTGATAAACAAGTTCGTAGAGAGAATATCCAGAAATCTCCCCCCGGTAATATATGGAGATGGTCTACAGACTAGAGATTTCGTTTACGTGGAGGATGTAGCTGAAGCAGTGGTAAAAGCAGTCGAGAAGCCCCTAAGCGGGGAGATTTTGAACATAGCTACTGGAAAGCCTGTAAAGATAATAGACTTAGCCAATCTCATAATAGAGCTTTTAAAAGCTGAACATTTAAAACCAGTATTCGAAAAGCCAAGACCGGGAGATATAAGGCACAGCTACGCCTCGCCGTTAAAAGCCAAAGAAAAGCTCGAGTGGAAGCCCAAGGTAAGCCTCAGAGAGGGATTAAAGAAAACTATAGAGTGGTTTTTCAAAACCGGAAAATATAGCCGTGTTTAGCGATTAACCGCCAATATTTTTATTTCAAGTTTTCCCAGACGATAGTTTTAACGCTCGAGTAAGTTCGTAAAGCCTAACTGCAAGCTTTTCAGCATCTCTAACGGCTCGCGAATCCTTCAAGACTTCGCCGAGTTCATACGCTATACCCGACACACCACGATGTCCTAAAACCATTTCGTGCTTGAGCATAAAAGCGTGAATAGCTGTTAGCGCCGACTCTAGGCCGTAGCCCCTGCCGACTACTATGCCTCCGCCAACTTTATCCTTAAGCCTCCCCCTTATGCACCAAGTTCTATCCATAAAAGTCTTCACATAAGCGCTCACGTTGTTGAAGTAGACGGGACTGGCTACGACGATTATATCCGCGGCCAACAACTTCGGTATTACGATGCCAGTCATATCATCGTCGATACAGCAACACCCCGCGTCAACGCAGTAGCGGCAACTCGTACAGGGCCTTATATCGAAATCCCTTAATGCTAGCTTCTCAGTGACAACCCCGAGTTCCTTAAGCCTGCGTAGCGCTACGTCAAGCAGTAAATCTGTATTTCCGCCGCGTCTAGGGCTTCCACATATCCCCAATGCTTTTAACAAGAGGCTCACCGAGATATTAGAGAAAAAGCCGATATATTTCGCTTTTACAACTTTTACGTAGGCATTTCCCCAGATTAGAGTCTTTTGAGTCGCTTACTCGCCTTACTCGATTTCTAAACGCTTAATGACGTTACGCTGATATGAGTTAAGTTTTTAAATTTTCTATCAAAGGTACATCTATGATCAATAGGATTTTCCGAGCATACGACATTAGAGGAGTTTATGGAGAAGACTTAAACGAGGAAATAGCGGAGAAAATAGGCCGCGCAGCCGCCCTAGTAGTGGAAAGCGAGGAAATCATAGTAGGCAGAGATACACGTAGCTCCTCACCCTCTCTAGCGAAAGCTTTCATAAGAGGGGTAAACAGCGCCGGGAAAAACACGGTTTTCGTAGGCGCAAACCCTAACCCCCTAGTTTATTACGCCTGTTGGAGCAAGCGGAGGCCAGGAGTATACGTTACGGCTAGCCACAACCCCCCGGAGTATAACGGCTTTAAATTCATCAGGGGCGATGGAACCAGCTTCATAGAGGAATATAAGAAAATTAAAGAGATAGTATTATCGGGAAAATTTGAGAAAATCGAGAAGCAGGGAACAGTAATCGAAGAGGAAGTCCTAGAATCCTACTTGAAGACCGTGAGCAGCCACGTAGAAATAGAAGGCGCGGTAAAAATAGTGGCCGAGACTTTCGGCGGCGCGGTAAACCTAGTCCTCCCTAAAATCCTAAAAGCCTTAAACGTAGAGTTTAAAATACTGCACCCTGAGATACGGGGGGATTTCTACGGTTTAAGGCCCGAGCCTAAAGGCGAGAACTTGCTCGAGCTTAGGAGGAGAGTAGTCGAAGAAGGAGCGGCTTTCGGAGTGGCTTTCGACGGAGACGCCGATAGGGCCGTTTTCGTAGACGATAAAGGCAGGGAGTTATCGGGGAGTTTAGCCGGAATAGTCTTCACTAAATACTTAGCTAAAAAGGGCGATACCATAGTTTTAACCTACGACACTTCTACGGCTTTAAAGGAGATAGCCGAAAATATGGGTTTAAAAATAGTCTGGTCTAGAGTAGGGCACGGATTTATAGAAGAGAAGGTCAGAGACCACAAAGCTGTCCTCGGCATAGAACAGAGCTCCCACTTCTACTTCGGCTTCCTATATCCCTTCTCCGACGGAATACTTTCAGCTCTCTTAATGGCTGGTATAGCGTCTCGAGGAGTTAAGATATCTGAAGTTCTCAAAGAAGTAAAGGCCAGGCCTATGGAGAAGCTATATATAAATGCGGTAAACGACGAAGTGAAGAAGAAAGTAATAAGAGAGGTAGAGAAGCTGTGTCCCTCCGCGGAAAAGCTCGAAGACGGCGTCAAGATATACCTAGAAGACGAATGGGTAATAGTTAGAGAAAGCCAGACGATGCCCGAAGTAAACCTCGTAGT
>Ga0190366_1000282_pt1 | contig 11886 bp, 9 predicted proteins | sample 487218910_MG_FD_169990 | JGI IMG/M metagenome (GOLD analysis project Ga0190366, IMG submission 169990) | Hydrothermal vent microbial mat bacterial communities from Southern Trench, Guaymas Basin, Mexico - 4872-18-9-10_MG | ecosystem: Environmental > Aquatic > Marine > Hydrothermal vents >...
CGCTCATACCTTTTCTAGTAAATTTCAACAACCCGATTTACATTGAAGGAACCTTTATAGACAAATTATTCCTTGTAAAAATATTCTCGATAGACAACTTAAACAACCATTAAATTTCTAAAGGCTCCTTCAATAGTATAGTTAGTTTATAGAAAATCAAAAAATCATACGAGCAAAAATTCTATGGAAGAAACGTCAAAAACAAAAATATTTGTCAACACAACATAGTCACTATACTAACCAAAAATTTATAAGCAACACAAAACACCAATATTATGACCTAAGGGGATAGAAAATGGTAAGATACAAACAAACACATGAAATACTAAAGTTAATTAGTGATAGAACTAGAGTAAGAAATATAGGTATCATAGCGCACGTAGATCATGGTAAGACTACTTTGAGTGATAGTTTGTTGGCTGCTAGTGGTTTGTTGAGTCCTACTGTTGCTGGTGAAGCTAGGGCTTTAGATTATCTTGAGGAGGAGCAGTTGAGGGGTATTACTATTAAGACTGCTAACATAAGCTTACTTCATGAGAAGGATGGTAAGAGCTATGTAATTAACTTGATTGATACACCTGGACATGTTGATTTTACTGGTAAGGTTACTAGAGCTTTGCGTGCTATTGATGGTGCTTTGGTGGTTGTTGATGCTGTTGAGGAGGTTATGGTTCAGACTGAAACTGTAACTAGGCAGGCTTTAGCTGAGAGGGTTAAGCCTATACTGTTCATTAATAAGATTGATAGGTTGATCACTGAGCTTAAGCTTTCTCCTCCTGAGATTCAGAAGAAGTTGGCTAGGATTATACAGAGGTTTAATCATTTGATTGAGATTTTTGGTGAGGAGCAGTATAAGAAGCAGTGGAAGGTTTCTCCTGAGAAGAATAATGTCGCTTTTGGTAGTGCTAAGGATAGATGGGGCTTTACACTAAAGCAAGCTTTAGAGAAAGGGTTTACATTTAATGATGTATTAAAGTTTTATGAGGAAGGTAGAGTTGATGAACTAAGGAAGCTATTCCCTGTACATGAAGCTGTTTTAGATATGGTTATTGATCACGTACCAAATCCAATTGAAGCACAGAAGTATAGGATTCCAAAGATTTGGAGGGGTAATTTAGATAGTGAGATTGGCCAAGCAATGCTTAACTGTGATCCTAATGGTCCAGTTGCATTTATGGTTACAAATGTTATTGTTGATGAAAAAGCTGGTTTAGTAGCTACTGGAAGATTACTATCTGGAACATTGACTCCTGGTCTAGAGGTGTATTTAATAAATAATGGTACGAAGGATAGAGTTCTACAGGTAGGCATGTATATGGGTCCATACAGAGAAGTAGTTGACCATATGGTTGCTGGAAATATTCCAGCAGTACTTGGTTTAGAGGGTGTTAGAGCTGGAGAAACAGTAACTACACTACCAAGTATGGTGCCATTTGAAGCTATAAAGTACATTAGCGAACCTGTAGTTACAATTGCAGTTGAGCCGAAAAATACTAGAGATCTTCCAAAGTTGATTAATGCATTAAGAAAGTTAGCGATTGAAGACCCTAATTTACATGTTAAGATTAACGAGGAGACCGGAGAATATCTAATGTCAGGTATGGGTACACTACACCTAGAAATTTCAATACACACGCTTCAGGATATGGGAATAGAAGTGGTAACATCTCCACCTATAGTTGTATATAGAGAGACGGTTACTGGTAGATCACCAATATTCCCAGGAAAATCTCCAAATAAACATAATAGAATTAAGATTATAGTTGAGAAGCTACCAGAAGAAATTGTTAACTTAATTGCCTCTGGTGAAATTAAAGAGACGATGAGTAGGAAAGAGATTGCTAGGATACTTGTTGAACATGGTCTTTCTCATGAGGAAGCTAAGAATGTATGGGCAATCGAAGAACACGGTAACGTACTAATTGATCTAAGCAGAGGAGTACAGTATATGCAAGAGTCAAAACAGATGATTATTGGAGCATTCTATGATTTCTGTAAGGAAGGTGCATTAGCTAGGGAGCCTGTTAGAGGTGTAAAGGCTATTATTGTTGATGCGGAATTCCACGAGGATCCAGCACATAGAACACTAGCTCAGATATTACCTATGACTCACAGAGCATTACTAGGTGCACAGTTAGCAGCTCAGCCAGCCCTATACGAGCCAATAATGAGAATCCAGATTCAAGTACCATCAGAGCTCATTGGAGCTGTAACATCAGTATTAGTAAGTAAGAGAGGTAGTGTATCCTCAATTGACCAGAGGGAGTACTACGCTGTAGTTGATGGATACATACCAGTATCAGAAACATTCGACTTAGCTCAAGTATTAAGAGGAGCTACCGGAGGAAGAGCTTTCTGGCAATCACAGTTCTCACACTGGGCATTAGTACCAAAGAGCCTGCAAAACAAGATTATTAAGGAAATTAGAAAGAGAAAAGGACTACCAGAAGAACCGCCAAAGATAGAGGACTTCATACCAGTAGGAGAAGAAATAGAGTACGCCAAGTAACTTTTTCATATCTCCTCATAACTATTCTAAAAAAGTATAAGCAGTATAACTATGTCATTATCTAGCAATGAATTATATATAACATATGAATCTTCAATATTGGATAAATTCCTTTTCCTCACTTATATGGTTGGACTTTTAACCTTAATTATATTATTACCAACTCCATCACTATATAGCGGTGACTATGGAATAGTTATATGGCTATACCTCTATATTCCAATAATATTTCCACTAGCTGGGTTAATGGGCTTAATCCCACACTATATTTTAATATACTTATGGGGCTATACAATTGGTAATAAAATACTTACTATAGCCTTATATTATATCCTTCTGATATCAGCAATAAGTATACATATAATTATTATTCAGAATTTAATGGGAAGACATATAATAAGCTCTAAAAATATGTATAGAATAATATTTATTCACCATATATTAGTTGGGATAATAACGACAATTTTCTTAATATATTTATGGCTAACATTATGGAGTCCATACCATCCAGAAATTATCTTTACGGTATTTCCACTAGCTGTAAATTTAGTAATAGCTTATCTAATCTATAATAAAAAATTAAAGGGAAAATAGAAAAGGGAAATTTTTAAAAATATTTAGGAGAATTAAGTTGTTTTCTGAATAATTCTTTTTGGTCTTTTTTCAGTTTTCTGAGGTTCCTCTAAACCTAACTCTTCAGCTAAACTCTTACATCTATTTCTAACGGTTACCTCCGTAATATCTGCAGCTAAAGCTATATCCCTCTGAGTAATCTTATAACCTAACTTTGATGCTGCAAAGTATACAGCTGCAGCAGCTAATCCAACAGGATCCTTACCTGCAGTAATTTTCTTCTCTTTAGCAAGCTTAATAATATTTTCAGCCTCTAAAATTACTTTATCATCTAAACCAGCTGCAGATACTATTCTCCTAATATACTGAACTGGATCGATAACTGGCATCTTAATTCTCAATTCTCTAACTAACAATCTATAGCACCGACCTAACTCCTTCTTATCAACACCAGCTGCTCTAGCTACACTCTTAATCGTTCTAGGCGTTCCATAATGCCGTAAGGCAATATATAATGCAGCTGCAACAATAGAGTTTATAGCTCTACCACGAACTAAATCCATCTTAAGAGCCTTTCTATATAAATATGCAGCATGCTCTAAAATTGGACGAGGAACATTTAATTTATCTCCTAACTGATTAAGATACGTAATTGCATTCTGAAGATTTCTCTCAATACTACTATAAGCAGATATCCTTTGCTGCCACTTCCTTAACCTATTAAAATCACGCTTTTTCTTAATATCAATCTGCCTACCTAGAGAATCCTCATCACTAGCTGTTATTATTGTAGATAAACCCTTATCTTGGAGAAGATAACTCGGAGGTAAACCAACCCTAGACCTATCAACCTCATCTCCCTCAAAAGACCTCCACTCGGGTCCAGTCTCAATATCCATAACAGCAATTACATATCCACATCCAGTACAAATTAACTCTCTCTTATTCCGGTCAAAGATGAACTTTTTAGAACCACAGACCGGACATACCTGGTCAAATACCTCAGACATAATCTCCCCTCTTAAACCCCACTATATAATACATTACTAATATTTAAATTTTTCTAAAAATATTTAAATATTAACCTTAAAGAATATTGTATTTTGGTAGTTCTTTCTATCAATTTCCTACTAGACACGAGAAGTTAATGGTAAATAATCACATATTGATCTCCGGCGAATAAATTTAATATTATAATATTATAATCTAGATAAATAGCTCATATTTATATATAGTCTTAGGCTTCAATTTCTTAGTTGGTGATAACGTTGGGAAGGCTTAGGTACACTGCTATTCTCATTATCCTAATCTTACTATTAGGCTTAATAGTACCAAATATTATGCCTGTCAATTGTCAACTTAAAAAAATAGGGATTGACGTTTCACCTAGGAGAGTTAAGGGTTTAGAGGAAAATAGTTGTAAAGAGCTTCTAAACTATTTAGTGAATAGTTTAACAGAAGAGGGATATACGGTTAAGCTTTTAGAGGAAATTACTCCAAAAAATTTGGAAGGTTTGGATGCATTAGTATTAGGTTTAGTTGGTGATGTTTATAGTAATGAAGGAGCATATACAGAGGAAGAGATAGAAGCAATCTCAAATTGGTTTAAAGAGGGAGGTAAATTTATCTGGATTGCAATTAGTAGTAACTATACAGATTCATCACTATGTCCTAAAGACTTAACATTCAAAATAGAGGAGTCAAATAAAATTTTGCAAGCTATAAACTCACATTTAAGATTTGATAAAGCGATAGTTGAAGATCCAGATAACAATGCTGGAGAAGCATATATTATTATTGTCGATAAATCATCTGGAGGAATAAATGATGAAGGTAAAGCATCTAAAATTACTGAAGATATTGATAAAATACTATTTTATAGCTCTATTGGAATAGCCGGATACAAAGATAATGAATTTGTAAATGTTGAGAACATAATTGATAACGAAAATATATTCTGGTTATGTAGAACCGGTCCACACGCCAGAGTAATTACTAATGCTCAGGCACCACCAAATGTATACACAGCAACATATGAAGGAAGGCTATACGTTGCTGTAGCAGAGGAAGTACCTGTTATAAGTGATTTATTCACGATAGTATATAGTAAAGTACTTGTTACAGGAAATCCGATAATTGGTGATAAAAGTCTCGTTATCTCAGAATATAATGGTATAAAGTTAGAGGGACTACAGTTTGTACTAAATGTCTTTAAATGGGGTACAGAAATAAGAGCAGAGCCAAATACAACTGGATACATAATAATAGGAGCAATAGTTATAATCGTCGTAGTAGCTATGACTGCATATACACTGAGGAAGGGTAAGAGAAAAAGTACATCTATAGAATATTCTGGCCAAGAAACGGGAGGAGAGGATATTATATACTTAGTTGCAATCTAATATTTATAATCTACTTTAAACTTTCTGGGCATAAGTATTTCTAGAAGGAAATTCTTTAATAAATTATTATTTTATAACTAGAATATATTATGCTACTATGGGTAAATTAGGTGGAGAAAGTGATTAGATATTTTGCTTATGCAGGTCTTGATTTTCTATTAACACCGGAGGATGAAATATACTTTTTAGAAGCTAACTCATTTGCATCAGGAGTATACTTTATAAACTTAATGCTTGAATACCTTAAGATAAGGAATATTGATAAGAGTCTCTATAGGCTAAATATTGATTTCCCAAAGAGATATGTTGAAGCAATGATTAAGTATAGTATTAATTGGAGTGGACAGTTTCCAAGTAGAGTAGGGATTTTCTTTGATAAAAGGGCTCCACAATTCCTACAGGATGAATATCTATATCTAAAAAACCTATTTATATCTAGAGGATACGATACAATTCTCTTTACATCAGATCATATTCTAGTAAAAAATGATATTCTCTACGTGAAATTTGGAGAAAATATACTTGATGTAAGTTTAATTATAAATAGAGCATTAGATCTACCAAAAAATATTAAGCAACCTGTTATAAACCTACCTATTGTCGATAAAATTATACGCAATAAATTACATATGGAATACGTAGTTTACGACTATATTTTAAAGCAGAAGTTGCCACAGGACAAGTATAAGTTGCCAAAAACTGTGTTAATTAAGAATTTAGATGACTTAAGAGAGAAATCAAAACTTGATTTCTTTAGTAAATCTGGATATGTATTGAAGCCTGTATATGGGATGTGGGGATTAAATATTATTATGGCTAGGGATAGAAAACAGCTTATTAGTAAGGTTTCTAAAATGGGGTTAAAGTGGTTTAGAAGTAATGCTCCATTTATACTTCAAGAGTGGATTCCGGTTAGACCATTTAGAGCAGGAGATGGAAGAGAGTATGTATATGATATTAGGGTCTATCACTTAATTGGTGAGTTTGCAGGTGGTTTTTGTAGGAGAGCGCCAAAACCATTAGACTCAAAATTTAGTTTAGAAAGTAGGTTTATATCAAACATTACGCGTGGAGGAAGTATAATAAACCTACTTGTTGGGTGTGAGGAGGTATCTCCTTACTACTTAGGGGAGGTATATATTACAAGTAGAGATAGAATAATATTTGTAGATGCAAATGGCATATGCCTACCAGAAAAAATAGTTAATCGATTAAGGGAGTATACAAAAATTGTTGTTAGAGCTGTAGAAAATGAAGTAAGGAAAATACTTTCTGGAGAGCCCCCTGAATACCCAGACTCAGTAATACCATCTTAATCCTCAATCCTCCAACCTTGGTGGTCTCTTGCTATACCATAGTGCAACTGCAATACCTATTAAGGCTGGAATAGCTATTGCAAGGTTAACTAGCATATTACCCTTATATAATAGTACTAGTGGAGCTGCTAGTAACGTAATAATATTAATTACCTTTAACATTGGGTTTAGTGCTGGACCAGCTGTATCCTTAAGTGGATCGCCAACTGTATCACCTACTACACCAGCCTTATGTGCTTCTGAACCTTTACCTCCATATAGACCTTCTTCAATAGCTTTCTTAGCGTTATCCCATGCTCCTCCAGATGTAGCCATAAATACTGCTAGTAACTGTCCTGATAGTATAGCTCCAGCTAAGAATCCGCCTAATGCATACTCGTGAAGTAAGAATCCAATTGCAATTGGAGTTAATATCGCAATAGCACCTAATGTAAGTAGCTCTTTCTGAGCAGCTATTGTACTAATTGAGACACATCTCGCATAATCTGGTTTTGCCTTACCCTCTAGTATAGCTGGATTCTCTCTAAACTGCCTTCTAACTTCCCTAATCATCCCGAACGCTCCTCTAGCTACTGCTCTAATAGCAATTGCACTGAATAAAAATGGTATTCCTCCACCAATCAGTATCCCAACAAATACATATGGATCATGTAATGGTAATGTTGCTAAGCCGGTAACCTCGAAGTATGAGTTGAATAATGAAATTGCGGCTAGTACTGCTGAGGCAATAGCGATACCCTTAGTAATAGCTTTAGTAGTATTACCAACAGAGTCTAAGTGATTAAGTATCTCCATCGTCTTCTTATCGACACCAACTATTTCTCCAATACCTTGAGCATTATCAACAATCGGTCCGAATGTATCCATGGAGACATTATTACCGGTTAGCGTTAGGAATCCAATTCCTGCTAATGCAATTCCATATGCAACCATAACATAGCTTTCTGGGAATATTGCTGCTGAAGCAGCAATTGTTATAGCAATAGCTAGTATAGCTGTAACTGTAGATTCATAACCTACCGCTATACCAGATAATATCGTTGTTGGAGTTCCTGTCTGTGTAGACCTAATAATCTCCTGTACAGGACCATACTTCTTAGATGTATAGTAATCAGTTATGTAGTTAATTGAAACCGCTAAGAGTATTCCAACTAATGTAGCTATTCCAAACCTAATATCCTGCATATACCACCATGAGAATAACATGAAGCCTGTAATCGATATTACTGCAGCTAAGTTATATCCACGCTTAATTGCTTTCATAGCATCTCCAACACCACCGCTAATACTGATGAAGTATGTACTAATGATTGTTGAAAATATTCCTATCGCTCTAACCACCAGCGGATATACAACTCCCTTAACTGTACCTTGCAGTGCAGCAAGTCCAAGTATCATAGCAGCAACTATTGATACCTCATATGATTCGAAGATGTCTGCAGCCATACCTGCACAATCACCAACATTATCACCAACTAGGTCTGCTATTACAGCTGGATTCCTCGGGTCATCCTCTGGAATTCCAACCTCAACTTTACCAACTAAGTCTGCACCTACATCAGCAGATTTTGTGTATATTCCTCCACCAACTCGCATAAATAATGCAATGAGTGATCCTCCAAATCCATATCCAAGTAGAACCTCAAATGCCCTTTCTGGACCATAAATGATGAATATGATAACGCCGCCTAATAGTCCAAGTCCATCAGTAAGCATGCCGGTAATTGTTCCGCTTCTATATGCAATCTTTAAAGCTTCATTAAAGCTCTTACTCGCAGCATACGTAACTCTAACATTACCCTTAACAGCCATAGTCATACCTATATATCCAACTAAACCTGAGAATGTCGCTCCCATAACGAATGCTAATGCCCTACCAATAGCGATATAAGGATCTGTAGCTGAACCCATCCAGTATAGAGCAATAGCTAATAGAGCTGCAGGAATAAATATACTCCTAAACTGACTATTTAAATATGCCTTTGCACCTTCAAATATAGCTCTATGAACCTTAACCATTTTTTCGGGTCCTTCAGGATACTTCTTAATCTGCGTAGCTAGTAGAAATGCATATATTAATGCACAGAGAGATGCAGTTAATACTCCCCAAATAAAGACTTCATCAAACCATGTCTTTGTTACTGGGCCTGCAGGTCCACCACCGACAACAGCTCCTAATAAACTACCTACATCTAACATAGCTCTAGTGCCCCCTAATATATACATAATTTCCATTAATAATTATTTAGTAGGAGGTTTAAAAGGGGTATATACACATATAACCACACCTATACTCGAAAGTAATTAACTATGAAGGTGTTATTTGATGAGTCAAAGCTGGGAAGAATATTATAAGAAGCAATTACCACTACCAGAAATTGGTGTAGCTGGACAGGAGAAGTTGGGTAAAGCTAGGGTAGCTATTGTAGGGGTAGGAGGATTGGGGTCTATCGTTGCTATAATTCTAGCTAGAACAGGAGTTGGATATATAAAGTTAATAGATAACGATATAGTTACATTTGATAATCTCCATAGACAATTGCTCTATGATGTTAATGATATTGGTAAGCCTAAAGTTAGTGTTGCTAAGGAGAAATTATCTATTATAAATCCCTATGTTAAAATTGAGGTATTTAATACACAGATTACAGAGCAAAATGTAGATAAGCTTCTTGCTAATGTAAACGTAATTATCGATGGTCTTGATAATATGACGACAAGATATATTGTAAATAAGTATGCTGTTAGAGCTAAAATTCCATATATATTTGCTGGTATTATGGGGTTAGAGGGAAATATAAGCACATTCAATCCACCAAAAACACCATGTCTAGAATGTATATTTGGAGGATTAAAAGATGAAGAATTACCAAAGTTAGAGAAGGTTGGCGTGTTACCGCATACTCCCGTTTTAGTAGGGCTAATAGAAGCATTAGAAGCTATAAAGCTAATTTTGGGTTTCGGAGAGACTCTTGAAGGAAAGCTTCTATCAATAGATCTATTGGACTTAACATTTGAGAAAATAGAAATTAATAAAAACAAGAGATGTCCAGTATGCTCAAAATATACCTAATCAATAACCAAATCGGACTTTAGTAGGTTATATACTGTTATGGCTGATGTAAGTATGAAGTATATAAGTATTACTATTGATGCAAGGTAGGGGTCACTCAATTCAGAGCTAGTAAGCTGTAGATCCTTAAGTAAATCATTAGCTATATATGATGGCAGTCCTGCAGCCCAAGTAGGGGAAATATAGACAATATATTTAAGATACTCTAAGCCTTTAGTATGTGATATTCCAGCTAATACTGAGTCGATAAATGGAACTATTATTATAATAGCAACACCTATAATTGTCGCGATTGTAGTTTTCTTAATAAGCTGACTAAACATGTATGTTAATGAGTAATATAATATTTGTGAATATATTGTAGCTAACAGAATTATTGGAGCAGCCCAAATACCCTCAATATCTCTAAAGACTATGTATGAGAGTGCAATTGCAAGTACACCAAAAAATAATGTAATTGCTACTATAACTGTATATCCACCTAAAACTTTTCCAACAAATATATCTAATCTATCCACGGGCTTCGTATATATTACATACGAAGATTTATCTTCATACTCTGATGAGAATAAACCACCGCCAATAGCTATACCGATTAATGCTATGAAGAAGCCAGGCATACTCATAATGATATACCACTTATATTTCCCATATATACTCTTAACGAAACTTGGGATGGTAGGTTCACTAAGGATATAATTAATTAAAGCTACGGTACCAACTGCAACTAACAAGCTTAAAATTACTAATGCAATAACTAATCTCTTGTTAATATTCTTCTTAATTTCATAGATAATTAGCATTTTAATTGCATTAAACCTTGTAGCTTTAGGTTTTAAAGAAAATATTTCCATCATCTTCTTCTACCCCTACCTATAAGCTTAATAAATGCCGTTTCGAGATCAAGCCTCTCAGTTTTCATCTCTAAAATTAAGCCTCCAGCCTCACTTATTAACTTAGAAATCTCAGCTCTATGCTCATCACCACTGGTAACAATCCTATACTTGTTGCCATCACTAGTAACTCTAGTAACATAATCGAGTTTTAGCAGCTTGTCCTCTAATCCTGGGATAGGCTTATCTAGCGTAACTACTAGTATAATTTCTCCACCAGCTAACTTAATCATTTCATTAAGCTCACCTGTAAATATAATTTCACCTTTCCTAATTAGTGCAACATGATTACAGATTCTCTCGACTTCACCAAGTAAGTGGCTACTCAAGAAAACTGTTACACCCATCTTATTAACTTCTAGAATAATATCTCTAACCTCAGCTCTTCCGATAGGATCCATTCCTAAAGTTGGTTCATCCAGAATTAAAAGTTCTGGAGACGAGATTAATGCATTAGCTATTGATAGCTTTTGCATCATACCTTTACTATACTTACCAATCTTCTTCTTAGCGTCAGAGGATAAACCAACTAAATCAAGTAAATACCTCGCCCTAGATTTAGCTTCAGAATATGATAATCCAGACATTCTAGCAGATAATATGAGAAACTCAATTCCATTCAGAAATTTTGGTAGAGACGGTAACTCAGGCGTATAACCAACTCTACTTAAAACTTCTCTTCTATCAAACATAGGGTCAAAACCTAAAACCTCAACTACACCACCATCTCGATTAATAAGATCAAGAAGAATTTTAATTGTAGTTGTTTTTCCAGCACCATTAGGACCTAAATATCCAAATATTTGACCACGTCCAACCTTAAATGATACGTCCTTTAAAGCTGGAATACCACCATAACGTTTAGATAAACCCTCAACTCTTATAGCAATATCCATATCTAGTGTCACCACTAAGAACAAAATATTCTAATAATATCAATACCTACTAGATTATAATTAATAATCGAAGAGTAATATTTAAAGAAAATTACGAGTAAAAATCTTAGATGAATCCAAGCTCGATAAGGGAAGCGGACTCCGCAGTCAGGCTTGGAGGATATCAGCCGTGATGAACCTAACTGTGTCTTGATATAAATTGATGAATGAAGATACGGTTTAGG
>Ga0190366_1000283_pt1 | contig 11874 bp, 17 predicted proteins | sample 487218910_MG_FD_169990 | JGI IMG/M metagenome (GOLD analysis project Ga0190366, IMG submission 169990) | Hydrothermal vent microbial mat bacterial communities from Southern Trench, Guaymas Basin, Mexico - 4872-18-9-10_MG | ecosystem: Environmental > Aquatic > Marine > Hydrothermal vents >...
AGATTATACCAAGGAGCATAAACGAGTCTCCGAACCTAGTCACTACAAAGGCTTTCTTAGCAGCCTTAGCCACCTCTTCTCTCTTGTACCAAAATCCTATCAGAAGATAGGAACATAAACCAACTAATTCCCAAGATACGAACAAAATAAGGAAGTCCTTCGCCAGGACTAGGACTAGCATGCTTCCTGTGAAGAGAGACAACTCTCCGTAGTATCTGGGAAGCCCTTCCTCTCCGTGCATGTATCCTAAGGAGTAAATGTTTACAAGCAGCGAGATTCCGGAGACTATCATTAGCATTACGGAAGACAGTTCGTCTAAGTAAAGACCTGAAGTGAATCCAGGAATCCACTCCTTCTCAAATGAAATAGGTTTTCCTGCAAAAAAGAACAAATATGTAGATGTGATCAAAGAAGCAAGAGATGAAAGTATCCCGAATACTGCTCCTTGGCCTGGAGTTCTTTTTCCAAAGAAGAGAGATAAGGGAAAGGAGAGTAGAGGGAATGCAGGGGTTAGGATAAGCAGTGTCTCCAAGTTCAAGCACTCACCTCCTCATCGGAGAGTCTCCTGAACTTTCTCAACTCGGTTTTCCTTTCCAGTTTGTATAGGGCCAGGAATATGCCCAATCCTAGGGCTACCTCTATGGCTGCTATCGCTATTGAGAACAAAGCCAAGGATATTCCATCCATGGAGTTGTAAAGCCTACTGAAGTGTACTAAATTCAAATTAGCCCCGTTAAATATTAATTCAATTGATATTATCATTAGAATTGGGTTATTCCTCGTCAAGAGGCCATATATTCCTATTACTAATAGGAGAGACGATACCATTAGTAGAGTACTCATTTCTCCTTCCCACCTCCAAGTATAGATGAAATGGAGATTATTACGGAGACTATCAAAAGTGAGATCAGCAATACTAAGACGTAGTGATCAGAGATGTTCCTAGAGATGTCCTTAGTATCCAAAAGAGGGAAATTCGACCTGCTCCCAAGTCTAGTCGCCCAGTACATTATTGGAGGTAAAACTAGGAGGGATAGGAGTCCTCTTCTTCTGTCGATTGATAGCTTCTCATCTACTTCCGGAGCAAGCATCAGGGAGAATAGCATTAGCACAGTCACACCTCCAGCGTAAACTAGAAGTTGAACTACTCCTAGGAATTCAACCCCTAGGTAAAAGTAGTACACTGAGAAGAGTGTTAGGAAAGCCGAGAAGAGTGCAACTGAGTATAAGAGTTTCTTCCCTTCTAGAGAGAAAATTGCTGATAAGAGAACTATCGAGGAGAACAACGACAATAATATATGCTTCAAAGTATGCCCACCTCCCTCAGTTTTTCTAGGTACTCGGATTCTATCTTAGCTATTGCTGATTTGTATTCCTCCTCTGAGATCTCTCCATTGTAATATGAGATCGTGACCTTCCTCCACTTTTCCTCTATTTGTTTCACTTCCGGCGATATTCTGGATATTAGTTCAGTGGATATCAGCATCTTGGCTCTCTCATCTCTGGAGTACTCTTTTCTTTTCTCTTTCCTAGATTCCAACTCGTATGGGAGTCTAATTAGGTCTATTCTCTTTTTCCCATATAGTTGAAACTCTTTAGTCAGTTTTATGGAATTAGTTGGACACACCTCTTCGCACAATGCACAGAACATGCAGTGTCCGAGATCTATTGCAGGTCTCCTCAGCCTGAAGTTCTTAGGATCGTATGGATTCTTTCCCTCTGGAAACACGTAGTCTATGGCTTTGTTTGGGCAAATTTTCCCGCATAACCCGCATCCTATACAAGTGTCAGTGTTTATCTCGTGAATTCCCCTGTATCCATCGGGTAATTCTAGTGTCTCTCTCGGAATCATCACCGTGAATGGTCTTCTGAAGACGTAAGCTATAGTTCTCCTCAGTGGGCTAAGCACCTATCATCACCTTCTCAACTATTGTTAGAAGTAAGTTCAGTAGAGAGAGTGGTATTAGATAATTCCAACTCAGTTTGAGGAGTTGATCCATTCTAAGCCTCATTAGGGTAACTCTGATCCAGATGAACAAGAATATGATTAAGTGGACCTTCAAGAGGAACCAGAAAATCTCGGGAAGGAGTGGACCATCCCATCCCCCCAAGTACAGAAGGGTCACTAAAGCAGAGTTGACGAACATCTTCATGTATTCCGATCCCATGATGAGTCCGAACTTTATTGAGGAGAACTCCGTCCTCCATCCAGCAACTAATTCACTTTCTGCCTCTGGAATGTCAAATGGTGACCTCTCGTTTTCCATTATAGAAGAAGAGAGGAATATGAAGAAACCAAGCGGTTGAAGGAACAAATACCAAGTGTTCTCCACCTGAGAGCGAACTATTTCCATGAGATTGAATGTCCCGCTGAGCATTACGACTCCTAGGGCAGAGAGCACAAGGGGTATCTCGTATGAAACCATTTGCAGAGCTGCCCTGAATCCTCCTATTACTGGATATTTGCTTCCGCTTCCAATCCCAGCAAGGAGCACGAAGAATGGAGATATTGAACAAATAGCCAGTACTAATAGCAGGGAATTCTCAGGATTCGAGACGTATATTTCACTTGAGAAGGGTATTAGAGCCAATGGCAGGATTCCGGAGAAGGCAATCAACGGTGGTGTTAAATCGTGTATTATCCTATTTGCTTTCTTCGGGATCAAGTCCTCCTTTATCATCAATTTTATGAAGTCCGCTATGTTTTGGAGCAATCCAAAGGGTCCAGTCTCTGTAATAGATCTCCTGTGATGTATTCTGCCTATTACCTTTCTCTCGAACCATATTATCATTATCAGGTCCACTGAGAATATGAGTAAGATCAGTATGGATGTCAAGACAAATCTAGGCAAGTAGATCAAGAGGTCTTGGAGCGTCATCTGTCTACCTCCCCCATGCACAGGTCTATGGAGCCTACTATGGCTGCCATGTCAGCTACTTTGTGTCCTGGAAGCATTCTCCTCAAAGCTGAGAGATTCATGTAAGCTGGACTCCTGAACTTCACTCTGTAGGGTTTCTCTCCCCCCTTAGCCAATATGTAGACCATGGACTCTCCCCGAGGGTCCTCGGTCCTGAAGGCTATTTCTCCCTCCACGTTCCTCAAGTTCACCTTTTTCCTATACTCTCCTTTGGGTATTTCATCTATTAGTTGGTTTATTATCTTGGAGCTCTCTCTCATTTCTTCAATTCTTACTCTGTATCTGGAATAGACGTCTCCTTCCTTGTAAACTGGTATTTCGAAGTCTAGGTCAGCATACAAAAGATATGGTGAGTTCTTCCTAACGTCGTACTTGAATCCGGCTGCTCTAAGACAGGGGCCTGTTAGTCCCCATCTTATGGCTTCCTCTCCCCTTAGAACCCCTACTCCTTTAGTTCTAACCAAAAAGAACTCGTTTTTGTCCAGGATGTCTTCATATTCTTCTAGGTGTGATTCCAAGTCTTTTAGTGTTTCCTTTATCTTTTCTATTGTTCTATCGTCGATGTCTCTGGAAACTCCTCCGATTCTGGGATAATTGTACAAGAGTCTGCCACCGGTAATTCTCTCGAATATGTCCAAGAACTTCTCCCTTTCTCTTATGGCATACAATAACATGGAGTGATACGTGCCTAAGTCTGGACAGAAAGCTCCTAGCCAGAGTAAGTGAGAAGTTATCCTCTGAAGCTCTAAGACAATGGTTCTTATGTATTGGGCTCTCTCAGGGGGTTCAACCCCTAGGAGACTCTCGACTCCCAAGACGTATAGCATGGACCAACTCATTCCAGAACCATAGCATATTCTCTCTGATAAGGGGACTATCTGTTCGTAGTTCAACCCCTCGCAGAGCTTCTCTATGCCGCAGTGTATGTACCCTATGTCCGGGGTTCCCTCTAGTATGGTGTCTCCTCTAACCTTGAGTTGAAGTCTCCAGAGGCCATGAGTGACTGGGTGCTGTGGACCTACGTGCAGATAAAATACTCCGTCCTCCTCCTTAATTTTCTCCTTCACAGTTCCGAACGGATAGTAGAATTCTTTGGTTTGCGATTGCCAATCGTATTCATCTCCAGAATAATCTTTTCTTAGGGGGTGTCCTATCCAGTCATCTGGCAGAAGAATTCTTCTCAATTCTTCTCTTCCTGTGAAAATAACTCCGAATAAATCGTAAGCCTCTCTCTCATGCCAGTCCGCTCCGGGATATATGTCGGAAATAGTAGGGACTTCAGGAGACTCTCTATTGAGTTCCAGCCTAGCCCAGATAACAGTGGAATCCTCTAGGGATGCGAAGTGATATATCAATTCTATTTTGTTTTCTCTTGGGAAATCCACTGCGGTTATTCCCAAGAATTGATGTCTTTCCTTGAGAAGTTTGGAGGACAAGCTCCTTATCTCTTCTGGGGATATCTCGAGTTTCACTTCCTTCCCTCTTTCAGATAATAGTTCTTCTTCCTTCACTCGGAGATCCCCCAAATTCCCCTTCTAAAGTCTTCTATCGCTTTTATGAATGCTTCAGGCCTTGGTGGGCATCCCGGGACGTATATATCCACGGGAATTACTTTGTCTACTCCGGGAACCACACTATATGAGTCCTTGAATGGTCCGCCACAAATGGCGCACTCTCCAACAGCCATGACGAATTTCGGCTCCGGCATTTGATCATAGAGTATTTTTATGCTGTGAGCCATCTTCTTCGTGACTGTTCCATTCACCACGAGGATGTCTACTTGCCTAGGACTGGAGGGGGGAATCACTCCCCATCTCTCCTGATCGAATCTGGAGGCTGCTACAGCCAGTGGTATCTCTAGGGCACAGCATCTCATTCCGAAATGGAGCATCCAAGGAGATCTCCTTATTGCCCACCTCACTTCCCAGCCCAGAGCTGCTCTGAATATCTTAGTGAGTAGTTCCCTCACTTTGTCCATTTCTCCACCTTCCTTAGCTCGATTAACGGATAAATAGCTATGGAAAGGGCTATTACGGGCAAATATCCAATAGGCAAAAGTGACCATAAGTAAAGAAAGACTAGAAGAACGTCTAAGGCCAAGAAGAAGAGGGGGTACAGGTAGTATTCCACTTCGAATTTGACTATTTCTCCTATTGGTAATTCACCGCATTCATATGGCTCGTACTTGTATATCTCCTTACTCCTTCTGTGTTTCTTGTTTATTATAGGGAAGAGACCACTGGGTGAAAATAGCTTTGGGGCCAGTATCGATGAGAAAATTGCTACGAAAGATATGACTGCGAAGAAGACTAGGCCGAGGTATTCCTGAGTAGGCATTACTTCTGACCCCGCCCTTGGCTCAGTCTCTAGGTATAAAGGTTTCTCCCTGTGGTTCTGTTGAGATATTGGGTGTCGCATTTGGGTGTTGAGATCTTCCTACCCTAAGCGATGGCTCTGAAATTCGGCAACTAGGTACCTAAAGTGTCATTTCTCCCAAATTTTCGCTTTCGGAATTACTGCAAGTGCAAGGAGGATGTCAAAGCATTCCTTTGGGAATTAATTCACCATCCATACCCAAAAGATCTGAGATTCGTCGAGGGTTGTTTGATCACAAAGTTTAAAAACAACAGAGGTTTATACTCACGCTGCAAGCTGCAATGAAATTTGAGAAAAATAAGAAGTCCGCTAGGTATATGGTTAAAGGTGAAAAGATGGATGAGTTCGTATATACTATCAAAATTAAAGATAGCATGAAGTTCGTATATCCTTCCAAAACCAAACAAAATGTGAATTTCGTATACTTGGAGTTAGCAGAAATTCCGCACGCCGCATAGAGGTGGAAAATATGGAACTAAATGAAGAACAACAAAGGAAAATTAAGGAGTATTTGAATAAACTTATGTCATCGTTAGATTTTAAAAAAGAGATATTTTCTCGTAAGAAACGACGTGAATTTGTTGTAAATCTACTTTCAAAAGAAAAATTAAAATCAATGACTGAGCTTGAGTTTGGTGAGCTTATCTCTAAGCTGTGGGCATCAGCAATATGGGGAAATAAAGATTACTTGGTACAAAAAATAATAGATTCGAATGGCTTAGATAAAATTGTTGATGAACTTGAGAATTTATTATATGGGTCAGAATCATTCGATAAGAGATTTGATAGATTTTTAAGGGAAATTAAGGGTTTAGGGCCAGCTACGATTACCGAAATATTATGTTTATATGATCCTAGTCAGTATGGAATATGGAACGACAAAGCGAGAAAAGCACTCAAAATTTTACAATTTAATGCCTTGCCATTGACAAAATACAAAATATCTGGTAAAGAATATATCGAAATCAATAAAGTCCTCCTTGAGATTGCACAGTATCTTAAGGATCTAGGAATAGAAGATGCTGATTTACTGGCAGTGGATTACTTTCTCTATGAGGTATGGAATACAGAAAAAGAGAGATCTGAAGAAAAAACTTCCAAAATATTAGAAGAAAAAGAATTCGACCATGATGAAATACGGGACTTTATTAGAGACATTGGCAATTGGTTGGGATTTGAAGTAGACGTAGAAAAACAAATAGCTCCTGGCGCACGTGTCGATTGTGTATGGATGGCTAGAATAGCCAATTTAGGTATTGTGACATACATATTTGAAGTTCATAAGAATGGATCGATAGATAGCCTAATCCTCAATTTACAGAAAGCCCTAAACAATCCTACCGTTCAAAAGATTATTGCTGTTTCAGATGCACAACGAATAAAAAAGATTCAACGTGAAGTTCGTGGGCTCCCAGAAAATTTCAGGAAATCGTTAACATTTTGGGAAGTGGGGGATGTGATTAATACACACGAAAGGTTATCCGAGGCCATGGAAAGTATAAGCAAATTAGAACTTGTAAAAAGCAGGTTTGAGGAGTAATTAACAGATGCGCGGCGTGTGGAACTCTTCGTCTGCTGTCGCAGGCTTGCCCTTCGGGTCTGCTAACAGGAGGATATGTGGCTTCGCCTTCGGCTGCGCCCAAATCCCGACAGCAGTCGGGACTTCACATATCCCCAGAACGTTAGACGACATTGCAAAATGGATGTGTAAAAATAAGAATATATAAACCCATAAAATTTAGAGGAGCACATGGTGAAACTATTAGAGAATCATTAATGGATACTAGGGCAAGTATTTCATTAATGCCAAGGGAATTAGCAATAACTGTTGGAGCTTGGCGTACCGATCAATATGTGAATGTAACTGGCGTCCATGGCCAATCGAGAGACCTTCCAATTGGCAAAATAGGCATCTCTTTCCCGAACATTAGGAGATAAAGGAGGATATTTTTGGTGGATATTAGTGATGTTGAAAAAGAGCCCATAATTGGTATGGATGTATTTAAAGCCCTTGGGAATCGGTATTGAGACCAAAACCGGAGAACTTTCAATTAAAAATGAAATATGGGAAGCTTTCAAAACCATTTCAGGGATAGGAGTTACTTTCTTCTTAGGTGTAAAGATATTAGAAAAAACTATTTGAGGAGGAAAAATAATGGCAACGTCGCCTAACAGCGGACATACGGCTACGGTGCTTCGCACCCACCGCCCAAATTCGGCAAAGCCGAACTTCGTATGTCCGCAAAACGTTAGGTGAAATATAAAAAATATTTAATGGTGCATGGAACATGGAAATGGATAAATTGAACAAAATGATAAGGGAATGTAAGAAATGCAGATTATCTGAAACCAGAACGAATGTTATCTGTGGAGAAGGAAATTTGAATGCTAAAATTATGTTAATTGCTCAGGCACCAGGAGAAAAAGAGGATAGAGAAGGAAGAATGTTTGTTGGTCCTTCGGGGAAAGTGTTAGATGAATTGTTAGAATCAGCAGGAATCAAAAGACGAGAAATTTACATGACAAATCTAATTAAATGTATGCTTCCAAAATACAGAAAGCCCAAGCAGGATGAAATTAAGGCCTGCAGCTATTACTTGAATGAAGAGATTAAATTGGTAAATCCAAAGATATTGGTTCCCTTAGGTTATTATGCCACCTGTTATATTTTTCAAAGATATGGTATTCCATTACCTTCAAGAGCAGAGTTTCCTTCAGTTTTTGGTAAATTATTTCTAGCAAAAGATAAAAAGATACTACCTCTCTCTCATCCTGCAACTTGCCTTTATAATCCTGAATTCAAGCAAGATTTAATAAAAAGTTATAGAAAATTGCAGGTGTTACTTAAGGATTGTAAATGGTATCCAGTGTGTCCAATGAAGAGATTTTATGAGGAGGGGAAGTTAGATAAGAAGTGGATAGAATTATATTGTAAGGGAGATTGGGAAAATTGCGTTCGTTATCAGATGGAAGAAAAAGGCGAGATGCATCCCGACTGGATGCTTCCTGATGGAACCTTAGATGAAAGATTGGAGAAGGAGGTGAAAAGATGAAAATTACTATTATTTATGATAACACTGCTTTTAGAAAAGATTTGCAGGCCGATTGGGGATTTTCCGCACTTGTGGAAACTGAAGAGAGAAAAATCCTCTTCGATACTGGAGCAGATGGAGGGATCTTACTCTCAAATATGCAAAAACTTAAAGTCGATCCGGAAAAAATCGAAGACGTCTTCATTTCTCATCCTCATTGGGACCACATAGGTGGTCTACCATCTTTTCTCCGATTGAATAACAAGGTGAAACTCTGGATTCCTTCCTATTTTCCTGAAGCAAAAAATGCAAGGGAAATCATTGAAGTGAAAAAACCCACAAAACTTTACGAAGGAATTTACTCAACTGGTGAACTTGATGGAATAGAGCAATTCCTCTGCGTTGAGACGAGAAAAGGCATTTTGATAATAGCGGGATGCTCTCACCCAAGAATGGGACATATCCTTAAAGCGGCTTCTCAATTCGGTAAAGTCTATGGTATAATAGGAGGCTTACACGGAACTAGACCTGAATCCCTGAAGGAATTGGAATTGATTTGTCCAACCCATTGTACTCAGTACAAATCAGAGATGAGATCTCTTTACCCTGAAAAATACATTGAGGGAGGTGCAGGAAAAATAATTGAGGTGGAGTAGAATGAATCTCAAAATCTTAATTTTAGCAGGAATCTTAATTTTAGCAGGAATAGGAATTTGGTTTTCAATACAAACCGAAAAAATAGAACCAGAACAGCCAAAAATGAAGGCTTTGCCGAATATTTCTATCGAGTCAAAGGAGGAGGAAAAACCTGAAATAACTTTAATCTCTGTTTATGACAACTATCAAGTAAATCCAGAACTTAAAACTGATTGGGGCTTTGCTACTGTAATAAAAACTCCTAAGGAGCTAATACTCTTTGATACCGGAGGAAACTCAGAAATTTTGCTTTCTAATATGGAAAAATTAGGTATTGATCCTACCTCAATAAGGAAAGTAGTCATTTCTCATATTCATGGTGATCATTTAGGAGGATTGGAAGGTTTTTTAGAGAGAAACAGTAATGTCACTGTCTTCGTTCCGAGCTCATTTCCTCAATCTATTAAAAGTATGATAATTCAGAAAGGAGCAAAATTTGTAGAAATTTCAGCTCCAAGAAAAATTTCCGATTTTGTTTACACAACTGGAGAGCTTTATGGACCTCCAGAAGAGCAATCCTTGATCATTGATTCGAAAAGGGGATTGGTAGTTATTACAGGCTGTGCTCATCCTGGGATTGTGAACATTGTAAGGAGAGCTAAAGAATTGATGAAAAGAGATAAGGTATACTTGGTTCTGGGAGGATTTCACCGCCCTCCTATATCTTGTGTTAAAGAATTTAGGGAATTAGGAGTGGAAAAGGTTGCACCATCTCATTGCACAGGCGATTTAGTCAGAGAAGCCTTCAGAAGGGAATATAAGGAAAATTTTATTGAGTACGGAGTAGGGAAAACAATTGAAATCAGATAAGAGGTACACTCGACTTGCACTCCGCCTAACAGGTGATGAAAGGAAAATCGAGATTCCCAAAATACTTTCGATATTCCTTTATGCAAAACGTAGGTGGAACCCCGGGGATGATAAAGCGAGTAATGAGATACATTTGTCATTCACTACTTCCGATCCCATCATTCAATCAAGTTATCTACGTTTTATCTTGTCTTTTTTAATTGTTCGAGGACATTCTGGTAGTTCTCCCGTTTCACAGTATTTCTTAAACCGTTCTAACCATAGAGGTGCCTCATGGCTTTTGACGAACTCGACGAATTTCGTAAGTCTGTCCATTGTTTCCTGCCTCACCACATGCTCGATTTCACACGCGTCTTCATCAGCTACTTCTTCGTCAACACCAAGCATAATGAGAAATTCTCGTAACACTTTATGTTTTTCTGATAATCTAATTGCCAATTTCTCTCCTTCTTCGGTGAGTGTTACTCCTCCGTGCTTTTCATAATTTACATACCCTTTTTCGCTTAATTTGCTGAACATTTCCGAAACTGCAGAAAACCCTACTCCAAGTGCCTCTGAAACATCTTTCACCCTAGCATAGCCTTTCTTCTTAACTATTTCATAAATGACCTCTATGTACTGCTCTGTTCTTCTCGTCACCATTTTTCCACCATTTCTGGAAGGCCGAATCATATTCGGCTAGTTAATCATGAGTTGTATTTAACTATTACTCACTGAAACGCCCCTACTCATTGTCATCCCCCTCCTTCTGTCTAGGAAATCCTAAACGTAACTGATCGCTTCATCGGGTTATTACCAGTTCAATATTCCTGGATTCGCTTTCTGCCAGTTCTTTGGGGCGCCTATATGTAATATGAGTTCTCTGAGGCGTTCATCTCGCTATAGTTTTCTCGACAATCTCTTTCCTTTTCTCTGTTTTTCCTTTCGCATACCGCACAATCCCTATTACAACACATGTCCCAAGAATCGAGAGGAATACGATTCCGCTGGTAACATCCTTCTTCGGCGCTTCTATGCCTTCAAAAAGCTCCCAATCTGGCTTGGTTAAAAACGCGTTCCTGACCTCCTCCCATTCCGACCTGAATCTATCCACCTCTTCTTCGGTTGCCGCTGCTGGTATACCATACTTCACTTTTCTTCTCAGCTCAAAAAAATCATCTGGGAATAGATCATCTTTTACATCCACAATGAAATATTCGCCTGTGGATTTCCGAGAGATAATGAATTTCCAGTTATCAATATTGATGTTTACCCCATATTTCCTAAGATTTTCCATGTTCTTGTTCGTTATCTCTCTCCCGTTAGGTAGGATTATGTGGAACTCGCCTTTCGTTTTAGGAACGGGGTCTATCTTGGGGCCTGTGCCTGTTATATACTGGAAGCAGTGGCATGAACCGGGTGTGGGGAGATAGCTGATTATCTTTATGTCATCCTGTTTTGGTATCTCGTCACCCCAAATCATTGATATGCCCAAAAGCACTGCCCTGAACGCGCAGGATGTGCAAGGGCATTTCCCATCAGCGCCTGCGAACTCTTCTTCTATCTTGTTGTTTATTTCCTCATCTGTCCAATCTGGATGTTGCTTCTTCAGCATCTTTCTCTTCATATCCTTTACTCTGTCGTTGTGATAGTTCCCTACATCGTCTATTGTTATTTCTATCACTGTCCCGCCATCATCTATCACAATAGACTCCAATTCAAATTTGGGCGGAGGTCTGGCTCCTGGCATATGACCCTCTATCGATAAAGACATCGTTGATGCTATGAACAAACTAAACAGCACGATTGCAACAGCCTTTATCCCAAATATTTTGCTACTTAGTCTATAGATTCTTGCAAACATCTTCACACCTCTTGAGTATTTTTGATAGATTCCATACCTTTCTCAGTCAGCCTATACATCTTGATTTTAGAGGAAGTCAGAGAATCACAGTTCGTTTGGCACATACTGCAACCAGTTCCACACCTGATTTCCTCCAGATATCCCTGATGAACCATTAGTTCGATCATAGCCTGGACTGTAGGGCTGCTCAAGCCAAGCT
>Ga0190366_1000285_pt1 | contig 11856 bp, 15 predicted proteins | sample 487218910_MG_FD_169990 | JGI IMG/M metagenome (GOLD analysis project Ga0190366, IMG submission 169990) | Hydrothermal vent microbial mat bacterial communities from Southern Trench, Guaymas Basin, Mexico - 4872-18-9-10_MG | ecosystem: Environmental > Aquatic > Marine > Hydrothermal vents >...
TAACTCAACAGAATCCATATTATCAGCTGCATAAGCAGCTAAAATATTTGTCGTACCAGGAGTTAATCCTGCACTAGTAACAGCAACCAAATCTTTCTTCTTAAAATCTTCACTCTTTTCAAGCTCTTTATCTAAATTCTCATAAGGAGGACCGAAAGCCATATCAATATAGTGTACACCAGCTTTTAATGCAGCGTCAAGAACATATAAGTTTAATTCAGGTACTACAGCATTTATAAGAACATCTACACCTTTAGCAGCTTCAACCATCTCATCAACATTAGTAGCATTAGCTTTAAATGGCTTAGCTTTCTCTAACTTCTTACAATACTCCTCGACTACATGTGGCCTTCTACCAGCCCAGTGAATTTCATCAACATCATTATCCTTATCAAATAAGTAGGCTAAGACTCTACCCTGAGCTCCAGTACCCATAACAAGAACCTTAAAACCCATAATTAACAACCTCCTAGAAGAGAAGCTCAAAATGAGGATGGATAAAGGGTTATATTAATCAATAGTTTAAATGTTTCATTCTGAATCAAAATTAACTAGTTAAGTAAAGACAATATATATGAATGTTAATATATAGACATGTTAAATAGAGCTTTTTTCCTTAATTTTTTTACTTATATATTCCTCAGCACATGAAATAAATTGATTTATATTTTTACTAGGTATAACAGCTGAAGCAGCATACCTATGTCCATCCCCAATTCCATTAACCCTCTCAGCACTATAAATAATAACATCATTAACTCCCGGATACCTACCAACTTCAATTAATTTCCTCAATCTCTCTGGAGCTCTACACGAAACTTTAATTAATTCACTACTTAACTTCATTAATCCAGGTATTTCAGGAGGCATTTTCATATAGCCAATAATATACTTATCTTGATCAACAAGTTTTCTCTGATAACTTAAGTATGAGCAGAATGTACCAATTACCTTAGTACCCATACCCCTAAACACATTCTTATCACTAAACCACTGAACATATCTTCCCTTTCTAAAGCCCTCCCTATACAAGATAGCTAACATTCTTCGATTAGCTTTTCTCCTTTCCTCTTCAAGTCTCTTAGCGAAATCCTCTATATCCCTTGATAATCCCTCTAGACACGCTTTAATACCTAAGTATGGACCATTCCTATAATATCCAACTGAACCTAAAATCTGTAACATACTAAACATCTTTTTAAAATCGTACTCGATGCCTAAAGATTCATAGTCACGCTTAACAAGTAAATTCATACCAGTTAACTCCCCAGGTATTTCCTGTGCACCAACTAGAGCTATAGGCGCTAAACTAGCATTATCAGCATCAACCGTTTTAGCGAAAAAATATGTTACTACACTTCCAGAAGCATCTCTTTCCCCCTCTAAACCAAAAAACTCTGGATTAACATTATATACTAGTGGATCAGACGCTTGAGTAGGATCATGATGATCTAAGATAATAGTCAAATTTTTACTATTATTATATTTAGAAATTTTATCGCCATGTGGAGAGCCTATATCAACATAAAAAATTACTCTATTATGCTCACTATGAACAAACTTAATAATATCCTCCAACAGCTTTTCTACACATACAAGTCTAATATTATATCCTAGTTTAGTAAGCATATGATATGCTATAGCCCCTGAAGATAAGCCATCTGCATCATCATGAAAAATAAGTATAACATCCCTAGAATCATACTCTAGAAACTTATCCTTAACAATACCCATATAATCTAAAAACTCTTTTATCCCCATCTCAAGAAAAAGTATAAATTCTCAAGGTATTAAACTCAACTTTTACCTAACTACATTTTAGTGCATCATAAACTTCTGATGATAATACTGTAAACTTAGATCCCATGACGTGAGCAATATACTTTACATTAAGATTAGGCATGTCATTTATGAACGCTTTCTCATTATATGTATAATCTATAACTTCACCTACAAAAAGTGTATGATCACCATAGCTTCTATGGTCAATAACTTTACATTCAAGATTTGCAATACATTCCTTAATACTTGGAGTTTTAACAGTTCTAGATCTTACAAACGTTAATTTTAACTTCTTAAGTTTTGAAGGACCGCTCTCTGTACCTGCAATCCAAACCTCACGGAGGATTTGAATTGTTGGTACGGCGATTACAAATTCACCATACTTAAGTACCAATTTATGGGTATACCTAGTTGGTGCAATGGATACTCCAACGATATATGGATCTCTAGAAATTCGTATAACCCAATCTGCCGTCATAACATTAAATTCCTCTTCTGACCCAGAAACAATCAAATAAGTCCTTAATGGATATAAAAATCTCCTCAAAAAGATCACCCAAGATAAATTTAGCATTAAATTAAATAATAAATTAATTTTGTTAGAAAAAGGAAACAATTCATTTACTCTTAATAAACTCACAATATGGATCTCCTTTAGCAATACATTTTGTCTCTAATAGTACTATCTTCTCGCCAAATAACTTACTACACCAACCCGAAAATATACCTCTCACGAAATTACTACTCGGTTTACCCGAACCTAAAAATAATTTACACTCAAAATTATCGTATATTTGAACACTTATCTCCCTCTTCTCCAAATTTATGTAAACATCTTTGATAAGTCCAAAGCCTACTGTTGGAGCGAAAAGGTGTAGAGATTTAATAAGTAAGTCTAAGCTCCTACCAAAGTATCTAGAATGATCCTCAAAATACTCTCCTCCCATTTCAAAACCCATTTCAAATAATATTGTTGATAATGCACTTCCATATCTTTTCTCTAGAGCCCTAATTAACGCTTTATATCCTGGCTTCCTAAGAATAATACATCTATCACCTAAAAATATGAGCGGAAAGAAAGTTATACATCCCGCAAGCCCTTTATAAGCTTGATTAATTACATGTACATTCTCTACCTCCCTTATTTTATGCAACTTCTCAGCGATCTCATCTTTTAAATCAAGCTTACCTGTTAAATCAGTAAATATAACGATATCTATCGGTTTATTTTGGGTAGGTCTAGAAACAGCAATATGTAAAATCGAAATGTTATATTCGGAGAGTACTTTAATCGCTTCAAATAACACTCCAGGTTTATATAGACTCTCAGGACTAAATTCAATATGAAAACCAGCTACATCTCTATCTGGGTGATATATTATTAGACCTATGTCAAATGGTTTCTTCACAACATACAAAATATTTCCCTTCTACATAATAATTATGTAATATTAATACTATTACGGATAAATATTCCTATGTGAAATGTTTAAATAAAAAGGGAAAAAGTAAATATAACATATTTTTTAAAAGATAATATTAAAAACTAATTTTTAGGTAATTTAAGATTATCAAGTTTTCTAATTATACTGTCTATTTCCTCTTTTTGTAAATTGAGGAGATATCGTATATCCTCAACACTAATACCAGAATAAAGCATATATAATATTTTAAGCTCTGTTTCACTAAGATTCATTTCTGGAGCATTAATCTTAGAAGAAAGTCTACTTACTAAAATCCTATAAATCTTGTGTATTATGTTTGTGGGGCCAGCAAGTAGGATCTTTTGGTTACTAACCTTCTTACTAGAGCCATATGATATATGAATATGTATTACCTCTTCTTCCTCTTTAGTATGTTTAACCTTATGAATTAAATTTAAAGGAACTTTTACAACCTGAGTATCTCCTATATATACACTTAAATACCTTTTATTAATAACAAGGCTTCCTAATGACCACTCAATCATCGAATCTTTGATATTAAACTGTACAGGTTTACATACGATATACTCCGTATTATCGGTATTTTTTATTTTTCGCAATTTTTTACCCTGTGACACGTAAAAATTAAATTGTAACTACCTTATTTAAAGAATTAAAAAATACAATTTAAATCTGAATCTAGGAATATTTATTATTGTAAATGATATTTATTATTGTATCTGAAAAATACAAAATATCTTTTACGCAAAGAGAGGTGTACTACTTTGTGGAAATATGACGACATAATCTTTGATAGCGTAGTTAGAAGGAGTGGCGGTAGTTTAGTTATTACAATTCCACCAGAGCTAAAAAGACGCTTTCTACTAAATGAAGGGCAACCAGTAAGGTTAATTGGAGTTGTTAGAAAAGGATTATATGTAGAAGGAGGTATCTTAATTTACTTCGGAAGATTTGAAATAGTTGAAAAAGCTACTAAGGTAATAATGACAATTAAAAAGAGCACTAGTGCCCAAATATCTGAAGATGACATTAAAAATTTAACAAAATTATTTGACAAATATAATTTAAGTAATTACTCAATTAGCAGAATTGACAAATCAACATTAAAAATAGAGTTAATTATTAGTAGTATAAGTGAAGAAGGGATAGTGTATATAACGAGAGAGGACATTGAAAAAATATTTTATGAAATTAGAAAATCTGGTTATACTATAGAGGAAATTAAGGAAGAATCCGAAGAATTGACCTGGCATGGTATTGATCCATCAATACTAGTAAGATATACATCAGAATTGCCAGAAAACATAAAAACAAAATGGATATTAAAGTAAATATCGAGGTAAACAAAAGGTAGATAGAATATCCAGATAAAAATACTATAATAAAAAGAAAAGGGGAGTTTAGGATACCCTACTTCGTCAAGGTTATTTTGTATGATAAAAACTTTTCTACCTCCTTAACCTTATACTCAGGTAACTTTATTACTAACTCATCATTATGATGAGCATTCTCTTTGTACTCTATTAATATCATAGACGTATGTCTTCCAAAGTTAAGTAGTTTTATAGAAGTGATGTTCTTTAAGAATATTTCTAAGGTTGAAGCATTAGGTACTTGATTTATAACGATTTTATCATCGGATACGTGAATTTTACAAATTTTCCAGTCTCTACTTGAATTATCTTTAAAAAATAATAGATTTGATGCAACTTTCTCACTCATTTCTTCTCCCCGTTGAGCTTAATAATTTAAATAGAGGATGTTTTTCAATTTTGTCTAGTAATGCTCTTATTCCATCGTCGAACTCTGTTCCACCTTGACTTTCTAACTTAGTAGTGATTTCCTCATGCCTTGATTTTTTATTGCCAGATATTATCTTATTAAGCTCTTTTTCGACGAATTCTGATTCAAATAAAACTATACCTATCGGAATATCTACTGGTGTGACTATTGATAGATAGCATTTAAGGCTTTGACTTTCAATTTGTCTAACTATGACCCGGTTATCAGCAATATCAACTATTAATACCTTTCTATGCTCACCAACAGAGTTAAATATTAGCTTATCAAGTGTGATTATTGTCCATGTAATAAATTTTAGCAAATAATCTACATTATCATATTTGTTATCTGTGTATTTCGCAATTGGAAGACCGTACATATCGATTATCATCGCACCATTTGCATTTAGGTCTTTAGCGATACTAGTTAACAGCTCATTAAGTTTTCTGTATAGAAACTTTTCAACCATTATGTAGGTTCACCTCCACAATAGACGCTAGTTTCTCAATGTCCTTTGCAAACTTTTCATGTTGATTAATAAAGTTTTGTATAGGCTCGCCTATCATGAACTCCAGTAATTCTTCATAAAATGGTATTGCAACTGCCGGTTTAACGCCAATTTTACCTTTAATGTAATCAAGTAGCTCATTGACTTTATAGTTTTTAGGGACCATGTTGACAATACCTAGAAGTGGCATTCCCATTTTTCTTAAAATTGAAGCCGCAATTCTTGTACCAATAAAATCTTGGAAATCATACCTTAGAATTAATACAACTAAATTGCTTAATGTAAGCATCGTAATTGTATCCTCAACAAAACCTGCATGTGTATCTACGATGAGAATATCAACTTCCTTTTCTAAAGCATTAAACATTTCCTTAAGCTTTCTAAATGGACAGCCTTCTCTTAGTATTCTAATTATTTTTTGTATATCTAGGACAGCTGGAATTAGGTATAGCTTATTACCTCCATTATTTAGTGATATATCAATCATTATACTGCTTAGCGGTACATTGTCAAGTAGCATATCAACGACTCCTACGTCTATATCGACGTAGTTAAATAACATTGCTAAACCTCCTGGTGTTAGAAGGTCAAAATCTAGTACGCCAACATTATATCCTCTTTCGTATAGCTTTATTGCTAAGCTTGACGCCAATACTGTTTTCCCTACATTCCCCCTATATGAAAAAATAGAGACTATTTTCATAGAGGATCACCTGATTAGAACATGATATTGGCAGTAATCTTTTCCTCGAAATCTGCAAGCAATTTCCTTTATATATACAATATTTGTATTATAGATTAGCTCAACAAGTTTCTCAATATATCCTCTAATGTAATAGCATCCTGCACCACATCCTTCACCTTCAATAATTATCATGTCTGTCGTGTCGTCGATGTTGTTAATAACCTTGATTTTTAATAGTTTTCCCTCTTTCTCGATTTGTAGTTTTTCGATGGAACCGTTTATCCACAGTAACTTCTCAAAATCTACGTTTAGCTTTAGATCTTTTGCTATGTTAAATACTCTTTCAGCTTCGACTCTACCTAAGTGATAGAATAATATTGCTGTTACTGTTGGTCCATACATATTTACCATAGTATCACGTAATTGTCTAAGTGTCTTAGCCAAGTGTTCGGTTTCAACGCCAAAAACGAGTTTTTGCGTAACAATGCCTTCTATAATCTTCAGCTCCGTATCGGTAATATCAAATCTCATTTTAATCCACCTATAATAATGATTGTGTAATTAAAATTTAAATATTTCTACTTACTAAATACTTATTGAGGTGCGATTTATGAGGTATATAGCTAAGTTTGGAAGAAGGAAAGGATTAACAGGTCTAGAGACTGCTATCATCTTAATAGCTTTCATTATTACAGCAGCGGCATTTGCATTCGCAATTCTAAATGTAGGTTTTCAGACAACACAGCAAGCACAGACTGTTATTAGCGAAGGTATGAAAGAAGCATCAGCATCAATAGAGCTTAGTGGAGCAGTAGTAGCACAAGACACAGATGATGACGACGTTGTTGATGCTATAAGATTTACCATTAAGTTATCACCAGGAATGAAACCAGTAGACTTAACACCAGGTAAATTAGTTATAGCATGGCATAGTGAAGGTAAGTATTCAGTAAACATCTATAGCTCAACTAATGAGACATTAGTTAAATCTCAGGGTGGCGCTGTAATAGTACCAGTATCTGGAGCTACTGATAGCGATTATCTATTAGAAATTGGAGAAAAATATGAGGTAATTATATATCTTAACGGTTCTAACTTTAACGTATCACTAGGAGCTAATGATGAGTTTACAATCGAGTTAAAGCCAGCTATGGGTGCTGTATTAACCATCCATAGGATATTACCACCAGAAATTACACAAGAAATGTTCCTTGGATGTATAACTGTGTTCGAGGATCTACTATACCTATAAAGTAAGGTGAAGGAGGGTGATAGAGAGCCTCTTCATTGAGGCATTAAACTCGGTGTTTGGCCTGCTATTAATATTTTACTGTTTAATACTATATAAATCATACAAAGACGGGATGTTTCATAGAGGCTTTAAATACATGATTATCGTTGCATTGCTAATTACACTCAGAGAAGCAACGTTCTTTATAAGCTGGGTAACAGGAATGAGCATATTAAGGGATTTAATAACGTCATTAACGATATTAGCGCTGACTTTCAGTATACTTCAATTTAAAGAACAAACAGTGTATCTCGTTAATAGTGTTAAAGATAGAAGGCTTTCCAAGCTATTGGGCATCCAGTAATTTTTTATAATTTTTTCCTTTTTCTCCCCTTCTTTTTCTTTTCTTTTTATTTAGGGTGGGAATATGGTAAAGGAAGAAAAAGTAAAATCTGAAGAGGAAGAAGAGGAAAAGTCTGAAGATGATAAAGAGAGATTGCATAAGGAAATTGAAAGTTTAAAAAAGATTATCAATGATACTTTATTTCATGTTAGACTTGTTCTCTCAGATTTAGAAAATCCATTTAAATACATCTCTAAATATTTATCCGGTCGATTAGAGGAGGAAGAGGGGGAGGAAAATATACTTAAAATCCCATCTCTATCTAAATCTTCTGCTTCATCCTCTAGTAGTGTTGGTGAATTAATCTTTAAAGAATCCCTTTCTATACCTAAAGAACTTGAAGAATCAAAAGAAGATTCTAGTAAATCTGAGAAACAGTCTAAATCTAAAGAATCTTCTCTTAAAATTTCTAAATCTGAAAAGGATACTAATCATTTTACCTCCTCTAAAAAATCTGATAAATTACATGAAGACACATCAGTTAATTATGAAGATAAACTTAGTTTAGATTTTTCTGATTTAAGTAAAGAATTCACTCTTCCTAATACTAGAATTAAATATGAATATTCTCAATCTAAATCTATACATAATGTTGAGGTTAATGATTACTATAAGAGTTTACTAGCTGCTAATTTCCTTATTAAATTGTTCGGTAAAAATAACCTTAAAAATTTCTTGTTTGATTATCTCCAGAAAAGACTTATTGATGAATATACATATTTCATAGTCTTAGACTCTATTAATAAATTATATGATAATGGTTATGAGCAAGAAGGTATAATCCGTGATATTAAACCTGAAGATCATATAATAACAATATACATACTTAACCAAATTAAAAGTTCAGATCCCTGGATTTTCTATATTCTATTACTCTTAATGCGTAGGTTCTATGAGATCATACCGATTGTTAGGTTCTTTGGTGAACATAGTCTCTTAAGTGGTAGGTGAGCGTAATGTCACATGTAATTATCTCTGAAGTATTTGTAACAGTCACCGCTATAATCATAGTATCTGTTTTTGCAGCTACATTTCTTGGTAATCTTCAGCAACTTAGAGATGCTCAAATTCTCGTTACACAGTCCCTTCAGGAAAAAATGTCTGTTGATATTAAAATTATCTATGCAGTTGGTTATGAGAATGAAGATATAGTAAAAGTATGGGTCAAAAATACTGGTTTAGAAAGTATTCCATTTAACTTAATTAAGAGTGGAGATTTATTTTTTGGTCCAAGTGGAGAATCAACATACATACCTTATAATTCGTCTTCTCTTCCTACATGGAATTTTACTATACTGAATGATGTTGATAGTGATGATTGTTGGGATCGTGGAGAAACTATACTTATAACAATACACTTAGATTCGCCATTATCAAAGGGAGACTATTACGTTAGATACGTTGCATACACTGGTGAATACGATGAATATTCATTTAGTATCTAAGGGGGTGATAAGTGTTGTCTAGCTATAGTGGTGTTATCATATTAGCTATTGCGGCGTTAATAATACTACCAGTATCATACATTACTTGGTATCATAATCAAATATTAATTGCCGATTATAAGGACACTTTAGTAACGTTAGGTAATATATATCTAAAGGTAAAAAGCTTTAGTCTTGATATTAATGCATCGACAATTGAGTGGAGGGATAATAAGACATTATGTTTTTGGGTATTAAATTCTGGTGCAGCGTCAATTTCTGTTAATGACTTTACATATATTGATGTAATACTAACATACAATACCAGTGATGGAGAGACTATTACAATTTGGGTTCCGTATAATCCTACTGGAAATCCAGGTATTGAAATTTTTTGGCGTATAGAAGGTGTTAAGGTAGGATCTAAAAATGTAGAAATAGTTAATCCGATTTATCCATCTCCATATTATGTCGGATCTAAACCTGCGAGTGGTAAATGGGATCCAGGTGAAGAATTACTTTTTGTAATTTATTTAACACCTGAATATTCAGCTAATACAACTTGTCCAGTAGCTATCTATATATCACTAAAATGCGGCGTTTATGACTATGTCTCGAGGGTGAGTAGTTAAATGACTAAGAACGAAGAGGTTATGGTAGGGGAGGATAAAGAGGAGGGTGAAGCAATACTCACTGGGAATTATGAGCTTGATAGACGTATTGGTGGTTTTCCAATTCCAACTCTACTCATGATTGAAGGTGGTAATAATAGTGGTAAAAGTGTAATTGTCCAACAAATTACGTATGGAGCATTAAAAGGTGGTCATAGGGTACTCTATATCACAACTGAAAATACAGCTATAAGCTTGATTCATCAAATGGAATCTCTCTCTTATAATGTTAAACGATACTTTATAGCTGGTAGATTGTGTATTTATACTCTTCATGCTGGAGGTATATCTTGGTGTGAATCTATATCGAAGGTCTACCTAAAAATATTATCTTCCATACTTAAGTTCAAAGAAGGTTTTTCAATATTCGTTATCGACTCACTTAGCTATATAGCTGTACATGCATCTGAAGAAGCTATATTAGAATTCTTTACTGACGCTAGAAATATTGTTGATAAACATAAAAAGTCTATATTATTTACACTTCATCAGCATGCTCTCTCAGACGACCTAATTGTTAGAATAAGATCTATATGTGACGCAGTTATAAGCCTATACGTTAAGGAGGTCAGAGATAGGGTTCTTAGATTTCTATGTATAAATAAGCTTAGAGGAGCGACTAAAGCTACAAATACGATCATAAGCTTTGAAGTTGACCCCGCATTTGGGATTAAAGTTGTTCCATTCTCATATGCTAAGGCCTAGGGAGTGTTAATAATGACTATGACTCTACATCGGGAGACTAAAATTGAAGTTAAAAGTGATGAAGAAGCATTTAAAGACGCTAGACAGAAAAATCCACATTTAGACATGTATGTTAAAAAGTTTATTGAGGATTATGGTGTTGAGCCAGCATATATAGTTCAGTTATCTCGAGATTTAAGAAAGCTTAGAACACCTAATATCATATATCCAGTTGGAGATCCAATCTTCATCCACATATACTCATTATCTGAAGATAGAAGACCAATCTATCACCCAATAGAGCCAAAAATTCCGGATCTTAAACTTGAGCTTATTGATGCTGCTGAAGAGGCAATTGCATACATAATCGATGAGAGTTATGACTATAATACTCCAGAAGAGCATGAAGAGTTAATTAAGAAAGCGTTAAAAAATGTCGTTATAATTGACGATTCTATTGAGAAATTAGGAGAGTATAGAATTAAGGAGTTTAGATCTGGATATAAAAAGATATACATCAATAAGTTTACCTATAACTGCCTTGAATACTATTTTATTAAGGAGAAGGTTGGATTAGGAATCCTAGAACCATTTGTAAGAGATAGCTATATTGAAGATATTACATGTAATGGTGTCGGGTCACTTTTTGTTGAGCATAAAGTTTTTCAAAGTCTAGAAACTACCGTTGAATTTAAGAATGAAGATGAACTTGATGATTATATTATTAGGTTATCTGAGAGAATTGGTAGACCTGTAGCATATAGAAGACCTATTGTAGATGCAGTACTACCAGATGGGTCTAGAATTAATATTGTATTTGGTAAGGATATTAGTCAAAAAGGTAGTAACTTTACAATTAGAAAGTTTTCCGCAGTTCCACTAAGTGTTATCCAACTATGTTTATGGAATACTATGAGTTTTCTTGAAGCTGCCTACTTATGGATGCTACTTGAAAATAATATGAGTGTATGGATATGTGGAGAAACAGCTTCTGGAAAAACAACTACACTTAAAGCTATAACTACCTTTATAGATCCAAATGCTAAGATTATAAGTATCGAGGATACACCTGAAGTTGTAGTTCCACATGAGAACTGGACTAGAGAAGTTACTAGAGAAACTGAAGATAAATCTGCATCTGTTCAAATGTATGATTTACTTAAAGCAGCATTAAGGCAAAGACCAAATTACATTATAGTTGGAGAGATTAGAGGTATCGAAGGCTCAGTTGCTTTCCAAGC
>Ga0190366_1000288_pt1 | contig 11777 bp, 23 predicted proteins | sample 487218910_MG_FD_169990 | JGI IMG/M metagenome (GOLD analysis project Ga0190366, IMG submission 169990) | Hydrothermal vent microbial mat bacterial communities from Southern Trench, Guaymas Basin, Mexico - 4872-18-9-10_MG | ecosystem: Environmental > Aquatic > Marine > Hydrothermal vents >...
AATTCTTTCTCATCAGTAGTTTTTTCAGCGCCTCCATTTTTATATCCCTCGATTACCTCTTGTGGTGTCAGGATTAAGTGATTATCATGCTTAATTTCAGCGAGAAATCTCAGCATTTTTGGTATCTCTGAGCGGTCAGGCACATCACAAATATAATATCCGATATTGTCTCGGAGGTCTTCAAAGGCTCTCAGCTCATATTCGGTCCGTCCGTATTTAAGGCATGCTCTAATCACATTCATTCTTGACAAATCAACTATTCGCTCATTTTGAATAATTATAGCCATTTTTCCTCATCACCTCCTAAACATATCAATTATAAAAAAATAAAAAGTTAAGGAGTCGGTGTCAAGGCTTAATCGTTGAAACGATCAAAGTTGGAGATAATCGCCGAATCATCCGCCATCATGATTACGGTTACATCTTCGTCAAGCTCGTATATAACTATTCGTTTTTTCTTCCAGGCTTCGTGTATTCGCCAGTCGTGATCCCCAAAATACTTGTCAAGCTTTTCGGCAGCGTCTTCTCGATCTTCGGCTTTTATGACAACAGCTATTATTTCATCATACGCATCTCCGCTTGTTATTACAAAATACTTCTTTCCCATCCTCCTCACCTCCTTTTTAGCGCTCAGATTATAAACATATAAAAGAGAAGCCCGATTATTAGAGATGTGATAATTACTGTAGTTGATGCCACCACACATGCTTCTGCAAGTGCGCTCATTCCTCGTCGTATTCTTTTTGATATTTGCTAATTTCTTCCTCCATTGCGTGTAGCTCTTCTCGTGAAAGACTAAATGGATTATCGTTATAGTAATCTACGAAGCCCTGCTTTTTAAGCGCTTCTTTAACAGCGAGATAAATTGCATCCTCGGTTTCTTCGCTAGCATGCTCTATTTCAATAGTAGCAGCATCCACTATGAAATCTCCGTATTTCTTTGTTAGCCGTCGTATTATTCTCCGCACCCAATCATCGCCGAAGGAAGTGCCGACATCGGGATTGCTCAGTTCATAAATCAAATACTTCTCCAGTGGTGTCAGTGTCTTTAAATCCGCCATTAACTTTGGATTATATTTTACAAGAGTAAATACGCTCCTCACATTCTTCACCCCCTTCAATCTTCAATTCTTAAGACATTAGTTAGCGTTTCAGCGAGGGTGTCTTGGAATATAGTATGTAACATATCCTCAGTTACTTCTATGTATTTTTCTCCATCTATGTAGGTAACCACCGCAGCATTGTCAAAGTCCGCATCTGGCATTTGTCCGAATATATCTTTCGGCCAGATACCGAATATCACTCCTTTCCTTCCGAATTTTTCTGCGAGTTTCCAGACAGCAAAGTATCCCATTCTACTCGCTGATGAATCGTTTTGGCAGAACACTATGAAATTCTTTGCAATTGACTTCAGAATTTGATGCACTTCTGGTGTCAGCCGAATTGGAAAGATGGTGCTCTTTTTATCCTTCAGATATAATAGGTCTTCTATCGCAGCATCGTAAGCGCTTCGTCGTGCCTCCAGTTTTCTTATAATCTTTTCAAGCGCTTCTTTCTCCATTCTCCATTACCTCCTTATTCATACAGAGCGTAAAAGAAGAGTGCTATAATCCAGATAATCCACCACAGGAAAGCTATCATCCATCCGAAGACACCGCCAGCAGTGTTGCACATATACCACCACCATGGATTGAAATCGGTTTTATCCATTTGCCTCCGAATATCCTCAAGGCTCTCTGCGTAGTCCATGCTTCCTTTTGGGTATTTCTGAACCTCCAGGCATCTCTGCTTCAGTGATTTGAAGACTTCGTAATCAAGAGCAGCATCGTTATGCGGATTTTTGAAAACTAGTGCATAGTGTCCATGCGTCATGCCTCTAGCCTCCATTTCATTAAGAAGGTTATCCAGCCACACGGCCATTTGTTCAGCATCTGCTGCGGAATATGCCCGCTCATACCATCCGCACACAGGCAGGACCTGCGTGTAGGCATACACGCTATAGACTATGCCCGTTACTAGTATTACTCCACCCAAAATTATTAAAAGAGCTGCCATATCCTCTCCATCCATATCCTTCACCTCCTTTTTAATTCTTTAGTTATTCAGCGATCCATACTTTCAAGTCTTTTCAGCTCTGCTATAATGTTAATTATGTTCTCAACTACAGGCATGAGCTCATCAACCGATTTGTAAGCGCTCTCTTGCACCATTTCAAGGAGCAATTGCACCTGCTCCTCCAGCTCAGCCTCCAAATCAAAGCTTCTCCAAAGCCATTCGCACATTTTACATCACCCTTCGGCGAATAGAACTACTCTTGTGAGAGGGTCAAAAGCGAAGCAGTGTCTGCATCCAAAATTTATTCGGTATTCAACGCTCACATTTCGCTTCGTAAAGTTACGAATCTTCTCTATTAGAGTGTGCTTCTTGCAGAAGGGACACTCTGCATCAAAGAACGACTCGTTTAGCGCTTGTGCGGTTATATATTCCACTCTCATTTAGAGTTCACCTCCTTCTCTACCTCATCAACTGTGATTGAAATCTTCTTATAAACACATTGCTTGCAGGCTAGCATAAGGAGCCCGCAAGGGAGCACGAGATTAACTTTACCATCAACAAAGATTATGATGAATGGCGGCTCTGTAGTGCGAAGCATCTCTACCATGAAGTTGGGTGCATTCTCGGCTGGCTCCAGCTTAATGTTCTCAAAGAAATTCGGATATAGACTTAAATCCACCCATCCGTATCCATATCCGTATTCTTTATTTTCTCGGAAAAAGTCCCAAAGAGCGCCAGCCACTACTGTGTATTGAAAATACTGCCTGGAGTCGTAGCACGCAACGATGAATATTTTTGCTAGGCGTATTGCCTCGCTGAAAGTTTCAGGGCACAAAGGCACGGGCAGTGGTAAGCCTTTCGTTTTCGCTAATTCTAAGAGAGCTCGGGAATTTTCCTTATAAATTTTTCTGTTCAACTTCCTCACCTCCCAGTTTATATAGATTAAATGCGGGCCTAAAATTAAAACCCGCTACAATTTAAATTTTTTGTATGTGGCCTAAAGGCTTACAGCCGCTTATACAACACCCGATAGAATGATTCTACCTTTCTCATGTAGTTCGCTCAGTATGTCTCTCCTTGGTCTTCTTCGTCTCTCTATTTTTTCCACGAACTTCAAAATTTGCTTCTTGGCAATGGGATTGCGCTTTGCTGCTTCAAGCCATTTTTCAATTAGTGCACCTGCATCAGCTCGCCTCTGCATCTCCACTACTTCTCCATCTCTTATCCGAGCTACACACGGCACTATCCCATCCATTATCACGGTTTTGTCTTCTTCAGTTCCTACTACCAACAACCTCATTTCGGCATCACCTCCTATTTATTTTTCATATTCTTCAGGATTTCCTCCTGTAATATCTTCTATATTAGTCTTTGGTATTAAATCAGCTTCTATGATGACCACCGCATCATTTATTCTTGCATAGGCCTCCCTGTATTTCTTGCTGTCCATGAGATCCAAGCCTTCAATCAACAATGGCAACACTTTCTTTTCCAATATTTCTGCTTTTTTCTCATTCATTATCTCCACACCTCTTGGTATCCGCAATCACCTGTCATAGGCAGTATGTCTATCGCTTCCATAAGCAATTCTCGCTGCTCAATCGGCAATCCGTATGCCCAATTTGGGCTCTTTATGTTGAATCGCTCAACAAATTCCTCTCGTGTCATCATAGGTATTGGCTTTGCCTTCGTTATATAGTGTTTCTTCCGATGCCTTCGGATGCGCTGCGTTTTCGGCGTTATCCATAAGTCTATACCGATTACCTCTACTCTTATATCTTTGCCTTCGTATAACACATTCTCGCCGTTATGCGGTATAATTACCTTTCGCATCTCATTCACCTCCAAGCGAATGTTATGCTCTTATCTTTCTCCGCAAGCTTCTTCCACAATTCCAATATTAGCGCTCGGTGCTACTTCTTGTATTCCTCGTCGTCTATTTCATGCTTAAACGCCCATCTCACAAACAATTCGTCTCGCCTACGCTGTATATCTCTATATATTGCTTCCTCCTCTGGAGTAAATTCCCGCCTTCTCCAAGAAGGCTTCACCTCGTTATTCACCTCCGCTGGGCCACAGAGCGTTATACTCTGTGGCTTTCCAGGGGAATTCTATTCTCGTTACGCAAATTTAATTAAATTGAAGGAAGAAATACTTGCGGAATTAAGTAATTAAATGAAATAAAAAATTTAAGCATTAACCAAAATCTCATATATTCGCCTTCCGAGAACCTTCTCATATACTTCCTTATGTAACCGAAGGAATTCTTTATCATGCTCAGAAATTTTTAGTGCTGAGCGAATTTGCTGTCTCCGCTCCTCCTCCGCCTTTGCCAGCCTTCTCTTAAATTCCGCCTCGGCCTCTCTTCTCGCTTTGTTATAATTTCTTTCTGCTTCGTTCAGGAGCTGAATCACGGTATCCGTTATGCCTGCCTTCTTTAATAATTTCTTTCTGAGCTGTTTAATCTTCTGTTCGTTAGCAACCGCCATGCTTCTTAATCTCTCGGGCATTTTAATCACCGTTAAATAATAGGAAAAAATAGAAAAGAGAGGGAGGCAGGCTTATTCGGGAAGGAGGCGAAGGACACCGTCTATATACTCTGCATCGCCGTCGTCATGAACGATGCTATACTGGGCGGAATTGAATCGCCTCTTTGCCTCGTCCTCCGTTTCTGCCAGCCCAGCGGAAATCAACTCGTCCACTGCTTCCTCTATGCTAATCTCGCCACGCTGCTCCAGCAGCCCTCTTATAAATGCCTTTATGCCTGTCTTCCGTGTTCGCCTCCTCCTTCTTGCTGTAGATGCTCCTGCCACTGCGGTTGCTCGCCTCGTTACCTTCTTCACTGCGTTTTCAACATCGTCAGCCGTGGCTTCCTCGCCCTTCTCAAGCACTACAGAAACGACCTCGTTAAACACTTTGAACACGGTATCTGCTGGCGGGAAATTGACCACCCCGCCTTCTCTGACCTTGCCCACCTCTACCAATATCTTTCGCTTTGCGAGCTCTCGCTTTGCAAATGCCACAATCCGCTTTATGAACTCGCCTGCTGCTCCAGCCATCTGCACCTTTTCCAAGCCAAGCAGTGCCTCGTAATCATCGGCGCTAAGTGCAGGCATCGTAAGCTTGTCATCGGTCGTTATGACCGTGTTTATTTCATCAAGCACACTGTCAATGTCTATGCCAATCTTTTTCGCCTTCTCCTTCGCCTCGTTTATCTCGCCCTCTACACGCTTCAAAAGCGCCTTCCTCTCCTCCTCTATCTTCTGGTATTTCTCCAGCACTGCTCTTATTCGTGCCTGCTCCCTCTGCAGCCTCTCAAGCTCCCTAACCACAGCCTCTACATCTTCCGCCATTTCCACATACACCTCCTTATACCGCCTTTTCGGGCGGGAGGAAAGGCATTTCGCCTTCCCTCTTTCCGCCTCCCTTTCTGCCTCTGTTATGCCTTCCCCCTTCCCTTCCCCATCTTCTTCTCATAAGAATGGATGAAATTATGCCGATTTTCGCTTTTCATTATACGAGGTGTCTGCCTTCTGGCAGAAGAAGGCATCGGAGGCATATTCTCTTCTCTCCTCCCTTTTTCCTTCCCCCTCTTCTCTCGCATCCCTTTTATCATCTTCTCTCATAAATCTTCCAGAATTATGCCAATTTTCGCCACGATTAACAGAGGTAAAAAATAAAGGGAGAAAAGGCGGATAGGAGGCATCATATCTTCTTGTCAAAGAATAGTAATTGAAGGTATTCAGTGGGTATCACTTTGCCTTCTTCCTCGCTCACTTTTGCAAGGCCTCGGTCCTGCAGCTCATCCAAGACACTCATTGGCACCTCTGATATATCTAAATCTCTTGCCATCAACAACTTGCAATATTTCTTTATGTGTGGTGGAATTCGTGGCTCTCTTCGCCTCTTCCAGACTTGTTGTCTGCCCGTCTTCAATATCATATCAAAGTCTTCTTTGTTGCTCGTTACTATTAACCATGCCAACTTCACATCTCCCTCAAGGAATTTCGCCACCTTTTGCACTAATGGCTGCCTTACTGTTTCCCTCCAATACATGCCCTTCGGATGTGCTCGTGCTATCTCCATTTCCTCCAGGGCTTTTGCCCTCTCATGCTCATTTATGATACTCGCAAGGTATCCCTTTATCTCCCTTGCTCTGCACCTTCTTATCAATCGCTTTGCCTCCCTATATACGAACTCAGGATACTTCCTCGGCTCCCACCAATATAATCGCCAGTATTTGTGAATGGCTCTCGCCAGTCGCTCAGGATTAACGCCCATCTTTTCCAACTGCAGCCTTGCCCATTTTTGTATTACTGTCGTTTCCTCTTTCAGCTCGCTTTCCTTTTCCTTTAGTATCCGAAGCGCCTCCCTTGCCGCCTGTTCGCTCTTTGGTCTGAAATACTGGCACCCATATTCATCTTTCTGAATGAAGGCACGATTTTCGTGGCCGCACTGCTTGCCATCCCAGTGCTCACATAACTGACAGAATTTCATTCCTCTTTCACCTCCTCAAGGAAAGGGCGCACATATAGGCAATAATCACAGAATGGCTCAAACTCGGCACCGCATATTGGGCACTCGGAGCAATATCCGCCAGCGCAGGCATCCTCCTGCTCGTTACCGCATACAGGGCATCTACCCCATGTCATTTCACGGCCGCACTCAGGGCATATAAACTTTGCCATTATCCATCACCTCCTTTAATAAAACTCGTCCAAGGCGCCCGCAATAGCAAATGCGAACCACCACAGCAATGTCCAGATGACCGCACATATCGCCACATCTGTTGTCTTCGGCTCTGTCAGAATGTATATCAAGGCGCCTGTTAATGGCGGGAATGCCAATGCAAACAACTTCTCTGCCATTGTTGTCATGCCCATTTTAAATCCACCACCTCCTAATACTCTCTCGCACTATTTCACGCTCCTTACAAACCGCTCCACACGCCAAGCACTGGAAATAAGGCGTCCCTGGTATGCCAAGATGATTTACTTTCCTTCCACATGCAGGGCATCGCCCCAAGGCTATCTCTGGCACTCTGCTAATAATTTTTATGAATATCACTTTTTCTGTGCCTCCATCTCTCGTGCTTATGTATATGAGGCAGTCGTCGGTCTCCTCCCTCCTTGCGTTTTTCCCCTTTCCATATATCCCTTCTTCCCCTCGCATATCCATATCTATATAGGAAGGAAGAAAGGAAATCCTTTCCATGCTCTAAACGCTTCTTTCGCCGTGGGTCTTCACCTGCTATATATAGAGATATAGAGAGTAAAGACAGATGGGGATATACATACTTAATATCTTTTAAGCAAATCTTAATAACAAGCAAATGGTGGAAGATGCCAGCTCTGTCATGGAATTCCCGTTATGCTTTTTGCTGGATGCCTTTGCCTGCTAGTTGCCGTCTTCAGGACCTTTGTCGTGGAATGCTCTGTGTTTGTGTCTGCGTTATGCATTGAAGGGTTGTGAATTTCTATCTCGTGCCAAATCCTTGCTTTTGCTCATATCTTGCCTCTCCCTCAATATCTTTTACATGTCAAATCTGGATCTCAAATTTAAACCTTAAAGTTCTTAGCAAAAGATGGGTGGGGATATAGATGTATTTGGAGGCGAAAATTGTTTCTGGTGCGAGATCCGCCAGCTCTTACCAAACTCGCCCTTTTGAAAAATGGCGGAAGATGGTAAGAGATTGAGAGATGATGAGTGGATCACCTTATTTGAATAGAAGGGAATTTTCAACAAGGCTATAGAGGGAAATTTGGGAGGTGGGCAAAAATGGAGGATAGGAGGCTGGAGCGATTTTATCTATCCTTGTTTAAGACATCAGAGAAGAGATGGCGGAGGATAGTGTGGAAAGCAAATAAGGAGCGCTACGGGATGACGCCTTGGGATTTAGCAAAGAAATGGGGTAGGAATTGGCGAAGAGAGTGAGTAGCAACTATCATATCAAAAGTTGCTAACCCCACGCACTCATACCATCTTTCTCCTTTTCTTCCTATCTCTCACCAAAATTGAATTTCAGCAAATTCTTATACTATATATATGAAGGGCCAGGCCAAGAAAAAAGGGATCTATAAAAAAGAGGCCAGCCAGATCCAGCCAGCCAAGAAAAGAAAAGAAACAAAGAGCAAAGGAAATTCCTGTGCTTGCTGAGAGGCAAAGGAAATTCCTTACCTCAAAGCCTATATATAGGATCGGCCTATAAAATAAAAAAGAAAAGAGCCTGCCATTTATATATAACCAGCAAAGGAATGTTATGAGCCAGCAAACATCTTTATAAAAAGCAGGCCATAAATCGCTAGTTATAAAGAGAGAGAAGCAAGGCAATAATGCCTGCTTCTTCTCCACCTTTAAGGTGGTTATAAAAATAAAAAAGAAAAGGAGATATAAGTTTTTATATTCACTCCATCCAAATCTTTCTTGCTTTATCTTCGCCCAGCAAATCTATCATCCGCTCTTTGCCGAATGTGATAGCCTCCGCCAGCAGTATTCTAGCATTCCTAAAATTGCCTCGTAGAATTTCCTCCTTCGCCATGTCAAGCCTCGCCTCTATTAGCTTTTCAAGCTCCCAGAAATGCAATTTGCCTCCTCGCTTTTCTTTCCATTCTTTCATCATCTCTTTAACTTCCTTAACATCCCTTGCCATTTTATCCACCTCCTAAAAAATAAGGAAGGAGGCTCAGTCCACCTCCTTCCCGCCGTATTTCATTATTATTGCTACCTCGCTGTCGGTAAGGTATCCGAGTTGCCAAGCTGCGCTTAGGAGCTCCTCATAGTTTGCCAGATTTTTGAATGCTATTATTTTTCTTGCCTCGTATGCCATTCTGTTAATCACCGCCATCACATCTGCCCAATCGCTTGCTTCGTCTATCATTTCCTTAAACACTTGCTTCCGCCTCTCAAGCGTCTCTCTCTCCATCTCGGGATCTAAATTCATGCTCATCCATCCTATTGCCTTTTGCGTTTCTCTTATGCTCAGCCCTGTTATCCGCCTGTATTCGCTCAAAAACCTTTGCACTGTTCGCTGCCTTCGCCTCCTCGCCCTGCTCGCTCTCTCTCTTGCTCTCTCTAACTGTTTTTCTGCTCGCTCTGCACTCTCAAATGCCTTCTGCGCCTGCTCCACCAATTTCATTATCCTCGTTTTTGCCTCCTCTGTTCGCTTTATTGCCTCTTCTCTTCTTGCCATTTTTTTCACCACCTCCCACATGCTAAAGATACTATCCCCCAAACAGCCAATTCAATCGCAAGCACTATTACCACGAACAACACTGCCCTTCCGACTATCTCCGCACCATTTAAGATTGCCTCTGCGGTTTGCTTGATTCTCGGCTTCCATGCTTCCATGATTTCCCTTCCCTTTCCTCCTCTTCTTCCCCACATCGCATTAATCCATTCTTTAAGAAGGGTATTTAAATCTTTCTCTCATTGAAAAGGGATTTTCGCCGTGCCTCAAGAAATCAATCTGCCCTGCCTGCCTCTGCCAACTTTCGGGACCCGCTTTTGTTTATCTTTTGAGAGAATTCTTCTACCGTTATGCCTTGCTAATGGTTATGCAGGTGCTCTTTGCCACGAATTGCTCCCTGCCACGCAGGACCGTTATGAAATATCAAAATTAACACTCCGAGAAGGTTGCTTGATAATGCCAGGACCGTTATGCTATCTTAATACTCAAAGAAATCACTGTTGCCAAATAATGCCTTCTGCCTGCTACCAAGAAATACATATCCTATAAGTTCCTATATAAATCTATATAGAAAACGACCAAAAAAATAAAAAGAAAGAAAAGATTAAAAAATCTCAATTTCCCCTTTTGCTATTTTCTCATGAAATTTCCTGAATGTTTCGCTAAAAAAGGAAATCCTCGCTAATCTCTCGGCCGTCTTTTTCATGTTTTCATTTAATATCTCTCTCAATTCTTTATTTTCTTCCATCTCTTTCCATATTCTTCTTTCTATTTCTCCCATCTTCTTTCCCCTCCTTTTTTATTTCAAAAAATAAGGAAGAGGGATTTAACATCCCTCCTCCTCTAAACGGCCCAGTCCCTTTTTTGTTATAACAATATCCTTTCCTTCTCTGCGTATATATCCTTTATCAATGAGTCCCCACCGTCTTTTGTTTAATGTATCGGTGGAAAGCCCGAGTGTATCTTTCCCGTATTCCCTAAATTCTTTCCATGTTACCCTTCCTCCTTGCTCTTTCACATATCTCAATAGTTTTATGCTCTCTTCGGACATCCTGCCTGCGTGGTGGATTTCCGCTTTTCCTTCTTCGGCTTCTTTTTCTTCCATGTATTTTCTCGCCTCATCTATGAACACCGCTATTTTCTTCACATCCTCTTCCGCCATCCTCTCTACTGCTCTTATTCTCTTCCATGCGTCCATGTGTTCTCTAAATTGTTTGTTTTCGCATGCTTTGCTTCCCTCTTTTTCTATTGTGTCAATAATCGCATCTATGATTTCCCTCTTTCTCTCTCTTTCCTTAAATGCTTGTTTGATTTCCTTTTCATCTATGCCATATTTTTCCTTGATTTCCTTGAATACTTGTGGCTTGATTTCCTTTTTCTTTTGCTCGGCTGTCTTCAGCATTTCCTCATATTTCCTTGCCATCTCAAGCGCTCTCTCATATTGTTGTTGTGCCTGTAGGATTTCCATTATTTCCTTCTCGCTCAATTCCATACCGGCGTTCCCCTCAAATGGTGAGCCCGAGGCGCCACTCTCGGGCCCGTTTCCTTTCCCGGCCGTCTTCTTATTTCCGGCCATCCTTAACACACCTCCTTTAGTCTCTCCCTCAATTTCCTCTCCTTCTGCATCAGTGCTCTTTTGATTATTCGCATCATCTTTTTCTCATTGTCGGGTCAATGTCTCCCAAATTTCATCTATGCGCTTGAGTGCCTGCACCGTTTCCTCATAATCCTTTTGTATTTTCTGCAGGTCTTTTGTCTTCTCTATGCCCGTTTTGTGGCACATTTTCCATCCATTCCGGCGTTTCCCTTTTGCGAGACGGCCATGCCACCGACCGCCCGCTCTCTCGCATCCCGCATTTTTTCTGCAGGCATTTTGCACACCTCTATCCGAGAGGGAAATCGTCGCCGCCCTTGCGGCTCATCCTCATCCGCTTCCCTCTCAATATCCTATATCTTAAGAGGGTATTTAAATATATGCCTTGTTGAAAAAATTCTTTCAATAACATAAGCCAAACGGATAATGAATATGCCGAGTATGAAGCGCTTCGTGGCGTTTCACACCGACTATATATTGACAAATGCCAAGTCCATATTCTATATAGAAATCAAATCGCTCTAGTGAAATTTTTTGACATCCGCATAAGTCTATATAGAATCCATAAATCTCGCTCCAGCCCATAAATCCTATATAGACGCCTATCCTTCCTATAAAGCCTTTAGAGCTCGCTTGACAAATGATATAGAATATATAGAATATAAGGAAAGCGGCATGCCTTGCATTCCCATATCTCGCATGAAATCCTCCAGAAATTCACTTCCTTCCCTATATAGAAACCCATAATCCTATGCTCGCACACATAAATCTTTATCTTTCTCAATATGCCTACGCTTAGCTACTTATTCTATATGCATCCCCCAATATCCTATGAAATCCTATATGCCAGATACGGAGAAATACATAATCTATATAGAAGTCCAGAAATAAGGAGAAATCTAAATAGAAATATAGATACAGGCATTATTCCACCCGAGACGG